>ULTP01005540.1_pt1 | contig 42344 bp, 59 predicted proteins | sample 1957721 | NCBI WGS metagenome assembly ULTP01 (sample SAMEA4835737, study PRJEB28245) | human gut metagenome | biome: gut microbiome; material: fecal sample | place: Denmark | collected 2008 | reverse complement strand
AACCATCCGGAAGCTTTCAAGGCTATCGTAGCTAAAGCAAAGGCTGCTTAAGTTTATTTAGCAAATAGTTTACAAAGTGCTGATTACGAAGGAGTAATCGGCACTTTTTGCTTATAATAGGGAGGATATAATATAAAATGTCCTGTATGGAGGAAACAAAATCATGTTTTTCCTTGTTTCTTTGACAGAAACTTACTACATTTGTTGTAGAAAATATAGCCGCATTGATTGGATCGGGAAACTCATCAAACTATTATGAAATACCGAGACAAGCTTCGCTTCTCGATGGCGGGCCACGCCCTTCGGGGTAACTTTGAGTCGGTGGATTACAAAGAGGACGAGCGCTCAAATCATGTCATTCGGAGTTTCATCACATCATCGGTGCGGCTTTTTTATAAAGGGGAACGGTAATCTTGGTTGGTTACCGTTCCTTTTTCTTTGTACTTTCTACAATCCAAAGATTTCAGCTTAACCTCTATTAAGCGATGTCGTAACTCAAATATTGTCAATAGTAGATTTATATAATATTAACGGAAGTAGGTTAGGAGGCTGCTTTGAGGTAGTGATATGCAATAAAAGGACTTTCGTTTCTTTTGCCAGTGTTTGTTAGGTCAAATGCTACATCTCAGTGCTCTCAATGCCACACCTTAACAGGACAAATGCCACAGGTTGCAGACAGTGAAGTGTGGAGTTAAAGATGATGGACTGTGGCATTGTGCTTGTATAAGTGTGGGTTTGCAGTTGTGCAAGTGTAAGCTGACGGTTATATAAGCGTAAGCTTTTGGAGCCTGCTGCATGAGGGGCTAAAAAAACGGAGAAGCAAAAGCTTCCCCGTTTCTATATGGTGCGAAATATAATTCAGTGAAATAGTATCTATAAATGGATAGTACAAAGATACTGTATCAAAAAGGCGATGTCAAGTATTCCACTGATTATTTTGAAAAAAGGCTATTTTTATTGGTTTTGCCGCAGATCTTTCACTCTGACGGCTTTTCCTTCGCTTTGAGGTAATGAACCTTTCTTCACGAGTTTCAATCTGGGAGTAACAAGTATTTCGTCTTTCAGTTGACGGGTAATATCTTTACGTACCTTCTCCAGTTCAATGTAATTATCAGTAGAAAGATCGCTGAGTTCTACCTCTACAATCATTTCGTCCTGGTTGTTTACGGTCTCTAAGGTAATAAGATAGTTGCTACCTAATTGTGGGAATTGTACCAATACTTTTTCAACTTGCATTGGGAAGATATTTACTCCCTTAATGATAAACATATCATCGCTGCGTCCCTTGATACGGTCGATGCGGAGGTGCGTACGTCCGCAAGGACATTCTCCGGGAAGAATACGGGTAAGGTCACGGGTACGATAGCGTATAAGCGGCATCATTTCGCGATCAAGAGTGGTCAATACCAACTCGCCGATTTCTCCATCCGGAACGGGTTCTCCTGTTTCAGGATCGATTATTTCGACGAGGTAACAATCTTCCCAGAAATGCATGCCGTTTTGTTCCTGACATTCAAAAGCAACGCCGGGGCCATTCATTTCTGTCATACCGAAGCTGTTATAGGCTTTAACACCTAACATGCGTTCGATTTTCTTGCGCTGTTCGTCTGTATGGGGTTCTGCTCCGATAACAAGTGTTTTTAAACTGGTACTTGTCGGATCAATTCCTTCTTCCTGAATAACTTCTGCCAGGCGAATGGCATAACTGGGGATGGCATGGAGTGCGGTAGTCTTGAAATCTGTGATAAACTTGATCTGGCGTTTACTGTTTCCGGCTGCTGCAGGAACAGTCAGTGCACCCAAGCGTTCAGCGCCATATTGGAAGCCTAATCCTCCGGTGAACATACCATAGCCCGAACTGTTCTGGAAAACATCTGTTTTGCGTATACCTACAGTGTACAAGCAGCGTGCTACCAGATTGGCCCAAGAATCCAAGTCGTGTTGCGAGTGGACGATGACGGTAGGAGTACCGGTGGTTCCGCTTGATGAATGAATACGCACACCATCTTCTTGCATATTACCTGATACCATGCCGAATGGATAGCAGGCACGCATATCGGATTTCGTGGTAAAAGGTATTTTCCGTATATCATCCAGATTTTGGATGTCGTCAGCTGTGATGTTATGTTCTTGAAATACTTTTTTATAGTACGGTGAGTTAGCCGCAATCTTTATCGTTTTTTTGAGTCGTTGAAGTTGCAATTCTTGCAACTTCTCACGACTCATGGTTTCTATTTCTTCTTCCCAGTATTTGTTATTCATGGCGGTGTATTTTTGAGGGATCTTACATTAATTTCTCAGCAATTTCCTTTCCGGCTGCGAGTGCTTTAAGATTCATTTCCACTATAGCTTCACCTTTACGTTCGAAGATTTCGCAGATACTGGTCTGTATTTTCTCATAATCGATGCCGAGGAATGGGGTGGTGGCTCCCAGTAAAACAATATTTGCTACACGGATGGAACCTATTTCTTTGGCTACTTTGTCTACATTAAGAATGATCTTGTGAGGTAGTTTATCTAATTCCGCTCTTACGTCAGCTTCTGCCGGATAGTTGGGGATATTAATAAACGGTGTTTCGTTGGTCACCAGCCAGCCCTCAGGACTTAAGAAAGGAAGATAACGTAATCCTTCCATCGGTTCAAGTGAAATAATCAGATCGCATTTACCGGAAGGAATAAGATCGGAAGCGATAGGCTGATCGCTTATGCGCAAATTGGATTGTACATCGCCGCCACGTTGGCTCATGCCATGTACTTCCGCCTGTTTCATATATAGTCCGTCTTTAAGGGCGGCTTTACCGATTACAGTGGCGATAGAGAGGATACCTTGTCCGCCTACGCCGGAAAGTATAATATCTTTTTTCATGGTTTTACTTGTTTCGTTTTTTACGTGCTAAGGTTTGAATACATTCTCTGCGTGGAATGATAACGGATACACCGCGATATTCGATTTCTTCACGGATAATCTGCTTCATCTCTTCATAATTCTTTTTCAAGGGAACTACTACACGGATATGTTCGGGGGCTACGCCAATGCCGGCACAGATAGCCTCAATACGTCCTGTTCCGGCCGAATCCTGGCCGCCTGTCATTGCAGTCGTTTCATTGTCTGAAATGACAATGGTAACATTTGCATTCTCATTGACGCAATCCAAAAGTCCTGTCATGCCGGAATGTGTGAAGGTGGAGTCGCCAATCACTGCTACTGCCGGATGAAGTCCGCCATCCGAGGCTCCTTTAGCCATGGTAATAGATGCACCCATATCTACACATGAATTGATAGCATTAAATGGTGCATTGGCTCCTAAAGTATAACAGCCGATATCGCTGAATACTTTATGTGTCGGATATTCTTCTTTCAGAACCTGGGTGAGTGTAGTGTACATATCACGATGGCCACAACCTTCACATAGTGCGGGTGGACGCATTTCTATGAGCGAAGGAATACCAAACTCTGACTTGTTTTCTTTTCCCACAGCACGTGCCACCTTATCCGGATTTAATTCACCGTCTTGTGATAATGTGCCATCTAAGCGTCCTTTTACTTTTACGCCGATACCAAGATAACCTTTAAGTTGTTTTTCTACGAAAGGTTGTCCGTCTTCCAATACCAGAATCTCATCACAGGTTTCTACCAATTGTAGGAGCTGTTTCTTAGGTAATGGGTATTGGCCAATTTTCAATACGGGGTATTCGCAACCATCAGGATAGTTTTCCATCAGATAATTGTAGCCGATTCCACACGCTATGATACCTAACTTCTTATTAGGACCATCGGTATACTTATTATAAGAAGAGTTTTCAGATGCTTCAATAAATTCGGCTTGACGTTCTAATAAAACCTTATAGCGCTTGCGGGCGTTACCTGGCAACAAGATGAACTGGCGAGGGTCTTCACTGAATGACATTTGGTTTTGGGGTTGTTGCGGTTTTTGTTCTACACCGGAACGGGAGTGTGCCAGGCGGGTGACCATACGCATCAATACCGGTTCGCCAATCTTTTCAGAAAATGCGAATCCATTGTAAACCATATCATATGCTTCCTGCTGATTGCTTGGTTCGTACATGGGGATCAATGAGAAATCACCATAAAAACGGCTATCTTGTTCGTTCTGTGAGGAGTGCATGCTGGGGTCATCCGCAACTACTACAATTAATCCACCTTTTACACCTGTAACAGCTGAATTGATAAAACAGTCGGCAGCTACGTTCATGCCTACATGTTTCATGCAGACTAATGCTCGTTTACCGACAAATGACATACCTAGTGCAGCTTCCATGGCTGTCTTCTCATTGGAGGCCCAACGGCTATGGATATTCTGTTCAGTCGTAATAGGCGCCATTTGAATGTATTCTGTAATTTCTGTGGAAGGAGTACCGGGGTAGGCGTAAACACCTGAGAGTCCGGCATCTAATGCAGCTTGTGCAATGGCTTCATCGCCAAGTAAGAGTTGCTTGCTCATATCTGATTATTTTAATGTTAGTCATGATTATTAAAAAAGGAAATAATCTGCGTTTTTCACTCGCAAATATAGGCTTTTGCTTTTATTTTATCATGATTTTACTTGAAAATCTTTCTTTCGTTTAAAGCATTCCAATATTTTCTGGCATTTTTCATGTGATCAGCATAATTGGAAGCAAAATTGTGAGTACCTGAGAAATCTTCTTTTGCACACATGTAAATGTAGTCGTGCTTGGCATAGTTTAGTACTGCATCGATACCTATAGGTGAAGGTATACGTATGGGACCCGGAGGCAGGCCTGCATTTAAATATGTATTGTAGGGTGAGTTGACATTCAAATGTTCATTGGTTATTCTTCTTAAACCAAAGTCCTGGAGGGCAAACTTTATTGTTGGATCTGCTTGTAATGGCATACCTTTGTGTAAACGGTTAATATAGAGTCCGGCAACCATTGGTTTTTCCTCGTTGTTGTTGGTTTCCTCTTCGACAATAGAGGCCAGGGTAGAAACTTCTTCCGGTGTCATTCCGATAGATTCAGCTTTAGCCAATCGTTGCTGGTTCCAGAATTTTTCATGTTCTTTCTGCATACGCTCGAAAAATTCGTCTACACTCATATCCCAGTAAACTTGGTATGTTTCCGGAATGAATAGACTGGACATTGTTTCTTTTTTATATCCCATTCGCTTCTGGAATATAGTGTCATTCATTACAGTAGCAATTTCTGTAGAGTCGATCATTAACTGCTTACCAATACTGCGGGCAAGTCTGTCTAAAGTGCGTACGTTGCTGACAGTAAGATTGATAGGTTCCTGATATCCTCGGTATAAACGGCTGAAGACATGATACACATTTTCTCCCGGGCGGATGGCATAGCGTCCGGTGTGGATAGTCGAATCATAATTACGCCATCGGGTCATCCAGAGAAAACCTGTGAAACTTTTCGGGTGTCCCTGTATTTTTACTTTATTATATATGGAGTCTATTGTATCGTCTTTGTCGATATAAATATAAGTAGTCTTTGGGGGATGAAATTGTGGGTAGAATATATAATAATAGAATGTTCCGGCACAAGCTACGCCTATAAGGAACAGGGTTACCAATCCTCCTATGAGAATTTTTTTTGTCTTCTTTTTCATCTGTTTCTGAAGTTGTTTTAGTCTGGCAAAGGTAAGAAGAATCTATGAAATAAAAAAAGAGATGCATAAGCATCTCTCTCTTTCTGAGCCGCTAGCCAGACTTGAACTGGCGACCTACGCGTTACGAATTTTTGTTCTTTGGCAGAATTCTTAAGCGTATCGTTCAGCCTATTAATTTGTTAGCTCTTTGTCCTTTAGACGGATATATATTAATCTACATACGTTTCCACACAATGTGTGTGAATTGACTGGGTTAATAATTATGTTAGTTACTTTCTTTTTTGTTATATTTGTACCACACTAATTTTTAATTATTATGGATAATCTAAACTCAAAAAATGAGGTGGACAAAATTGTAGAACTACGATTAATTCGCCGTCGTCTAGAAGATATTACAATATTATTGACCTGTATGCGTGGCATATTAGTGGGGGTACTTATAGGTCTTGCTGTAGGTCTAATATTGGCGATTGTTTCATCCAAAAAGTTTTCCAAAGACGAAACCTATGCTTCCGCTAACCAAACTACATATAAATGTTATAATCCAACCGAAAATACTCATTTTCCATTTAAACTTCCGCTCGTCTTTGGCTATTTGTAACTGCCTTTGATGCTCGTATTCTCGTTGTTCTTCTTTCTCACGATCTCTTGATGTATATCCACCAGATTCAAGAAATGCTTTCCCTTTCGGGGTGATTTGGTAGACATCGCCCATATTCGTGCGAATAACAGATATATATTCATCTAATTCTAACACGGCGGCTACTTCCTTACTACACTTGGAAGAACGCCCTTCTGATATTTCATGAAGTGCAATATCCTTAGTCTTGTATGTTATATCCATATCTAATCGGGGTTAATATTATTGTTAGTTACTCTATTCTGAAATCATAAACAAGCATATTATGTATCTTTGATTTATTGTATATAAATCCATAATCTCCTTTAGGGAGTTTTGAATTTAGAACTACTTTAAAAGAGTGATTGTCTATAGGTATTGTTGTGAATGATATTTGATCTCCTTCAAATGGATTTAATCTTATACCATATACGAATTTATCTTTTTCGTTTTCTAATCTAATAGCCCTACCATGTTCCATATCAAATATGCGAATTAGCATAAATTCATGTGGGGAATTAGCTTGAATAAATGGGTAATTTTTATACATTCGAGCAAATTTAGATTGCGTTAATGGTGTTTCATCGTTCTCATCCCCAAAAAAGAAGAAAAATTCAGGTTGCTGATTAGTAGTTATGTTTATTGCATTATTAGGGTTAAGGTACAAAGTCAAACTTCTTTTTTCCAATTTGGGAATAGTTAAGTTTTTAATATACTCATTATTAATCTCTGAATATTTGATTTCTTTCATTTCCCGTATTTCATTTCTCATATATATTCCGAAGTAGAAATTGGGGCTTTCTGTACTTTGGGCATATATGGAAATGAGTGTAAAAAAAGATAAGATATGTATGAGTATAATTTTCTTCATAGCACTATAATCTAACTAATCCTACAACTAAACTCATTGAATAAATCTCATCCTTATCTATCGAGAAATCCGGATATTCCGGGTTATATGATACACAACGTATCTTCTCCCCATCTTCATACGTTCTTTTGATCAGGATACCTTGCGCTGTATCGAGCACATGTACTTTACCCCATTGGATGAATGAAGTACTGTCTATACGCTTACAAGCCACCTCGTCGCCTCCTTCGTATTTGGGTTCCATGCTATCACCCTTGATGATAATAGTGAAATCATACTCAGGGAAGATGTTGATTCGGGGTATGTGTTCACACTGATCTGATGTAATGCCTTCTACTGCGCTGGTGAGAGAACCGGCGGCAGCCGTATAAGGAATACGAGGACGAGTTTCTGTTTTAGTTTCTCGTTTTTCGGCACCAGAATTATTTAGTACAGAGTTTACTATTGCCTGTTCGTTAGCTGAGGCTTTATTTATTGCAGCAGCAAATGATCCCTCATGTATAAAAAAACGTTTGTTCTTTCCATCAAGAAAGTCTGGATTGACATCAAGCTTTTCAATAAGTATCTTTCTGTTTTTATCAGTCAATGATACTTTTCCGCCTTCTATGTATGAATAAGAGTTTTGGCTGATACTTAGTATATTAGCCATTTCTTTTTGGGTCATCTTTAAGAAGATTCTAATCTCCTTTAATCTTTCATTAACTGCCATGCTGATATAAAATAAGTTAAATATATCAGTTAATGATATCGTATTTATCAATTACTGATATATTTGCATTCGTAAAACGTCACTAAGCTCACAGACGGATACAAAAAGGGCTGTTATGGTAGCGTCCATTTTCCTATCGTCGTATGTTTGATCGCTTGCAAAGATAGGCAGTCCTTTTCACTTATCCTACAGATGAGGTAATGTTTTACAGCAATAAAAGCGGTTATGTGGCAGTTTCCGCGAATGAAAGACATTTGAAAGAGCTCTATTCCGGTAATATCCTAACTGCCACTTTAAGGATATGAAAGAATAGGGCTTTCTTCTTTAGGAGGAGAAAAGGATATGAGAGATTTAGTATTTCAAGGAAAAGACAACCAGGTGTTGACAAGCAGCTTACTGGTTGCTGAAAAATTCGGGAAACGCCATGTTGAGGTTTTGGATGCAGTTCGAGAGTTGATAGCGAAAACGGAAAAATCCACTTTCGTTGAGAATCAGAAGCTTAATAAAATGTTTGCCCTAATTGAACAAGAGATTCCAATGCCGGTTGGCGGTGGCATTAAAAAGGCTCCCGCATACGTAATGAACCGCGACGGTTTTACTCTCCTCGTAATGGGGTTCACAGGCGAGAAAGCTCTTCAATTCAAATTGGATTACATTGAAGCTTTCAATAAGATGGAAGCAATGATAAAGAGTGGAGGTTTTCAGATACCCGGTTCTTTCAAAGAGGCCCTTCTTCTTGCTGCTCATCAACAGGAGCAAATTGAATGCCAGCAGAAGCAACTTGAAGCCAATAAACCTAAAGTTCTATTTGCTGAGGCTGTATCAACTTCCCAGCGTTGTTGTCTGGTATCTGAGCTTGCAAAAATCATCTCTCAAAATGGGGTAACCATTGGGCAAAACAGATTATTCACATGGATGCGTAAGCATGGCTATCTCTGCAATAAAGGCCAGTACTATAACCAGCCCACGCAGAAGGCTATGGAGTTAGGGTTGTTTGAAATCAAAAAGACAACAATAACTAAGCCCAACGGTGATGTCATAGTAAATACCACAAGCAAAGTCACCGGTAAAGGGCAGATATACTTCGTAAATAAATTCATAGGAAAGGAGGAATAATCATGGATAGACTACAAGAAATAATGCGTGCTGCTGAGAAGGTTACATTCAGCAAAAATCAAGCCTCTGTCTTAGTTGGCGGTCGCAGACGGTTGGAACGCTTGACTGCTGAGAAGAAGATTGCTTACGTCAAGACTACCGATAAGAAAAACGGTCGTTGGGAATGTAAAGGATCGGATGTATTACGCTTTACTGTGGATAAGGAGAATCAAGCATGAATAAAATCAGTAAGTATATGATTCAGGCAATCCTCATTGCTATTGTAGTTGCCGGATGTATCTATTCAAGTAGAGTGGAATACACCGATGACGTTCTTTCCGGCATGAGCCTTGAAAAATACCAGTACATCCATGACCGTATTGCACCGGCCTCGCAGTACGACGTAGCCCAGGAGTATATGAAGAACAAGAAGTTTTACGATTCAAAAATATATTAACCATGAGAATGAAGATTGAAGATTACAAGATTCCTCCTGAGCGTAGAATCATTTCTGTCGAAGCTATTGACAACAAGTTAATCATTGGATTTGAGCCTGAACATTACGGTGATTTCCATTGTGACTTAACGGATCATGTGGAAGAGGTTCCCCGCATTGGAGACACTGCCATATTCTGGAATGATGAAGACCGTACGCGTGCTATCATCGCCCGTTTGTCGGATGAGAATTCAAGTGATCTAACTGACGAGCATCCTTATCAGGCGGCTAACGATATCTGGTTTCAGAATGCTATACGCTTCCGCAGCGAGGATCAGTATCAGCAGATAACAGGTGTTACCTATGTCCACAAATAAATTGAAATCGCGCCTTGACACGGTGTTCGCTATGTTCATCCGGCTTCGGGATGCGCTTCCAAGCGGAGTATTCAAATGTATCTCATGCGGAAGGCTTCTTCCTTTTGATCAATCTGATTGCGGTCATTACATCAACCGTCAGCACATGGCTACCCGGTTCAATGAAAAGAACTGCAATGCCCAGTGCCGGAATTGCAATCGCTTTGACGAGGGGAATATACAGGGCTACAGGCGTGGTTTGATTGCCAAGTACGGGGAACCTACCGTATTGTTGCTTGAGGCGATGAAGCATCAAACAAATAAAATTTCAGACTTTGAATATTGCGCAATGATTGACTACTACCGGAAAGAGGTGAAGCGATTGAAGAAGGAAAAGCAGATTAAGTGATATGGAATTATGCAAAACGGACATACAATCATTAGAGCGCCTTCTCCGGCAATGCTCTGATAAAATTGAGAAATACGCGCCGAAAACATCTCCCGATCAGGACCTGTGTCGTAGGTGTAAGAAATTTATAAAGAAGTTGAACAATAAAAGTAAATAGTCATGGCAATGCATACATGGTTTATATGTAAGATTCGTTACGAGAAGGTAATGGAGAACGGGATGAATAAGAAAGTGACAGAACCTTATCTGGTGGATGCTCTCAGCTTTACGGAAGCGGAAGCCCGCATCATCGAGGAAATGACACCGTTTATCTCGGGTGAATTCACAGTATCCGACATCAGTCGTGCCAACTTCAGTGAATTGTTCCCCAGCGAAGAAGAAGCTGCCGACCGTTGGTTTAAGTGCAAACTGATTTTCATTACCCTGGATGATAAAAGCGGTGCCGAAAAGAAGACATCAACCTATGTACTTGTACAAGGTGCCTCAACAGAGGATGCAACTACCAAGTTACATGAAGGGATGAAAGGCACGATGGCCGAATACCGTATCGGATCAGTCGTTGAAACCCCTATTATAGATGTGTACCCTTATGGCAATGAAGAAGGAAGCAAAGAAGTGCGAGGCAATTAAATGCCTCAACTGCTGCCGGTCTTCTGATTCGTTCGGGAGGCCCATCGTCGTTACCTGCTCAGTTTTAAACCGGAAATTGGTCGGTGAAGCCCTCCGTCGCTGCCAGTTCTATGAAGCCAAAGGCAATGTTCGACAAGATGGTAATAAAGGCAAGAATTGATACTGCCGACATTGACACCATTGTCCTGCGCAACTATCTGGAGCAATGTACGGAAGGTGACGAGGTCTATTATAAGTCAACGGCGTATGCCAACTTCGACGGTTGCTTCATTGAGGTTCGCGGGAGTCAACTGCGATGTAAATGTTCAATTTGTAAGTTATGGAGTAAAGGCCGTACTGGAAAACTGGATAACAGCCGTCCGATGACATTTGCGATGGCAGTTCGAACGATCAGGGAGCTTCTGTTAAGGCTTTCGGTAAAGCTGGAAAACGCTGTAGTCACCTACTACGAAATCGGTATCACCATGAAGATGAAGTTACCGGCGGACGAGTATATCAAGCAGGTTCAGGAAGCATCCGGCCGGATATTATGGAATGATGCCAATTATCCCGAAGCCAAACAGAAGACAACGGAGAAAAGCAAGTATTTCCGTAAGGTGCTAAAGATTTATGATAAGACCTTCGAGGCCGGTGAAAAAGGTCGTCGGGTTGGTGCCAATATCCTACGCATAGAAACGGTGTATAAGCATCAATCCGTCCCTTTGACTGAACTAACCGATAATTCCTTCTTGTCCAAAGTTGGCCGCATCTTCTACAAGGACTGGTCAGAGATAAACTTTGTAAGAGAGTTGTCCGCTACAAAGGGTGTAAAGATGTCCCAGCTTGAAAAAGCGCGTGAGATACAGCGTATAGGCGTGACGCGCTACAAGGAACGGTACAAGAAGATGTATCTGGATGGTGCGCTTACCAAAAAACAGTGGGAAACGATCCGCAATTTTGCCCGTAGCTGGCCGACAGAGCGCGTGAAGTATGTGGAAGAGGTGGGCGAATTGGAACGTGAATTTAAAGACCGTCTTTTGGCAAGTTACCAGGTTGGGATATTTACACCAATTCGAAGAAAACAGTAACTATTTGATAATCAATAAATTATACACATAGCAAAAAGCACCTTATGGTGCGCATATAACTATTTGATAATAAACAATATACGCTTTTAAAGTATCATTTTTAACGATTTTCGGCAACTTGTCCTATACAGCCCGCAGGGTTGTCGGGTACCGACATTAGAGGGCTGAAAATTTATAATTATAATAATTAAATAAGTTAGTATATGAGTCATGTAATAGAAGGCAGAATATTGATGGAATTGCCAACCACTCATGGACAGACTAAAAAAAGGAAAAGACTGGGAAAAGAAAGGGTTTGTTCTGGAAACATTGGAACGCTTTCCCGTCAAGATGCGATTTTCAATGATGAGCTTTGACGGTCCTATAGAAGATGCTCCTGTAGTTGGAGAAAAAGTAAGAGTTCGCTTCACTGTAGAAGCCAGGGAAGTAAATGACAATTGGTACAATGACATAAAAGCGTACCAGATTGAGAAATTAGCCTAAAGATTATCATGCAGCGTCCACCCGTTAAATATATCGTCCAGATAGATAACTTCTATTTAGCTGATTTTATCTTCTACTGGACATATTACAATCAGCCTTGTTCCTTGCTTTTTCAGAAACCAACAACTGAAGGGCTGACCGCAATTAAACTGATCGTGGATAGTGATGAAGCGGCCAGCTTCCTGTTGCGGGCAAAAGACAAAACGGGATGTCGCCTGTATATCAAAGATTAATTTAATAAGCAAAGATGTAGAGTGATTATGAAAAAGGTAAGACATAATTTTAAAAAAGGCATTGAATTGCATAAGGTTTGCGCGGTTGATGAGTTGCGTCCGGTATTGAATTACATCTATTTTAATGGTCCTTATGCGATTGCATGTGATGGCCATATCCTTATTAAAGCTAAGGTAAGCGAGATTTCTAATTTTGATGAATCGGAAATAGAACTGCTAAACGGTCATTTTCTCCACGCCCGGGGATTTCAGCTATTGATGAAGTATGATGTCGTATCTGTTGAAGAAGACGGCTTTCTCGTGCAGGGAGACGGTTATAGTATAAAGATCAACTTCTACTCGGGTGACGCGCTGAAATACCCGAACTATCAAAAGGTATTCGATCAATGGATCGCGGGTGATCAAAGGAAAATTGTACTAAATCCATATTATCTTTCTGATGTATGTGCTTTCTGTGAATGCGAAAGAGGTGCGTATGAGTTTTGGGAAGAACTATCAATGTGTCATATTAGATTTTCCTCACAGTGATTTGGATGACACGAAAGGATTGATAATGCCTAAGTTGGATAACGATGATTTTTAAAAAGAAGTGCTATGAGTAAACAAAACCCATTGAAGGAAGCCATCCAGTCTTATTTGGATGAGCGGGCAAAGGTTGATGAACTGTTTGCTGTTGCTTGTAAAATAGCGTTGAGTCTATATGATGACGTCCATATCTACTACATCGAGACTGGCTCCGGTCATCTTGATAATGCCCGTTTTCTTTCTGATTGCGAAAAATGGTACGGTCAGTCAATCCATATAATTCGAAGTGACAAATATGTTAATGTCGAAGATGTTTTAAAAAAGAAACGATACATCAATGGTCCTACTGGCGCAGCTTGTACATTTGAATTAAAGAAGCAAGTCCGGTATAAGTTAGAAAAAGAATTGCAGCAATGGGACGGTCAAGTTTGGGGTTTTGATTACGACCCTAAAGAGATAAACCGAGCCATCCGGTTAAAACAACAATATCCAGATACAAAGCCGCTGTTTCCGCTAATTGAAAAGCAGATTACGAAACCTGATGCAATGGGAATGCTTTGGAAAGCCGGTATTGAAATCCCTGCCATGTATAAGATGGGCTACAGCAACAATAATTGCATCGGTTGTGTCAAAGGTGGTATGGGATATTGGAACAAAATCCGGAAGGACTTCCCAGAGGTGTTTAACCAAATGGCACGGATTGAACGTGACGTTGGCGCAACGTGTTTGAAAGACAAAGACGGGCGTATCTTCCTGGATGAATTACCAACATGGCGAGGTGACCCAGTGGAAGAGATTATACCGGATTGCTCTCTTATCTGCCAAATAGAGTTTCAAGAAATACTCGATAGGCAGGTAGAACGAGTTTTGAAAGGAGAAATTAGTATTAATGATGTAGCCTAATTAGGCTCAAAACTATAAAAAAATGAGTGAAACGAAAATCATATTAGACGCTTGCTGTGGTAGTCGGATGTTTTGGTTCGACAAAGAAAACCCTTTGGCCTTGTTTGCTGACATTAGAGATGAAGAGCATACTCTTTGTGATGGTCGAAGCCTGAAAATCCATCCGGACATTGTATCTGATTTTACCGATATGCCATTTTTGGAAGAATCTTTTAAACTGGTGGTGTTCGATCCTCCCCATCTTTTAAAAGCTGGTAAAGATAGCTGGTTGGCCAAGAAGTACGGAAAGCTTCCGGATGATTGGCCAAGGGTAATAAAGAAGGGTGTCGATGAATGCTTTCGAGTTTTAGAAGACTACGGAGTTCTGATTTTCAAATGGAACGAGGATCAGATAACAGTCAGGGAAGTATTAGAGGCCATCGAACGGCAGCCATTGTTTGGTCATACTACTGGAAGACATGGCAAGACCATGTGGATGTGCTTTATGAAAATTCCCAAAGAGATACAATCATGACGCATGGCAGTTTATTCAGTGGTATCGGTGGATTCGAGTTAGGTGCACAAATGAATAATATTCCCACCTTGTGGAATTGTGAGATAGAAGATTTTCAAAGAACCATCTTAAAACAAGTATTTCCAGATACAAAGCAATATGAAGACATCAAAGAATTATCAAAACCTGAATACGTCGATATTATTAGCGGGGGGTTCCCCTGCCAAGATATCAGCATTGCCGGAAAAGGAGAAGGTATCACCGGCAGCCGTTCCGGGTTATGGAATGAGATGTTCCGAATTATACGGGAAGTTAGACCCAGGTACGTGCTCATTGAAAACAGCCCAATGCTGCTTATTCGAGGATTCGAACGAGTCTTATGCGACTTTTCCCAAATCGGGTATAATGCAGAATGGAAGTGTATTCAGAATAAAGTATTCGGGTTTCCACATAATAGAGAGCGGCTCTACTGTATCGCTTATGACTCCCACCAAATCGGACGGGAAAAGATACACTATGAAGGTACAATCTTTAATCCGGAAAGTCGGTCATTCGAAATTCAAGGAGGGAAATTTAGCAGAATGTCTGGCAGCTCGTTTTGGAGTGAAGATTACTCCGAGTTTTTGCGAATGGATGATGGGATTTCCTATAATGTACACCGTCTTGAAGCAATAGGAAATGCAGTTAATCCAATTGTGGCGGGGTATCTATTCAACTGCATTAAAGAATTTGATAATCAATTAACGTAAAACTAAGTAGAAAGGAGCTAATATGGGAAAGAATATCAAAGGTATTGCCGGTTCAACCATCTTCAATCAAAAGATGGTTGACCAAATGAATGGCATAAATAAAACCAATAAAGGGAAGACATCCCCAATTTATATACCAACTAAAAAACGGAAATAATGGAATCAAAATTCAAAATCGGAGAAAAAGTAAGGATTGCCAATCATTCAGACAAATCAATGATTGATAACGAAGTGGAAATAATCAATGTTCATCATTCTAGTTTTAGCCCGCATAAAGGTTATGTTGATGAATGGCTATATAATGTCTGGGACGGTAAGAAGTCATTAGGATGGGCACCTGAATGTGATTTAGAGCCATTACAGTTACATTCATAATAGAATAAAAAAGAATCAAATGAAAACATTTTATAGGACAGCAAAAGAGGATGTTTCCCATCCTGAATATGGTATATTATTAAAGGCTGGGGACAGAGTACTAACATCAGAAGCAAGAACAAATGATGAAGGGAAAATTGTAGTCACTGTATTAAGCAAAAAATGGTTTGATGTACCCATCTCCGTTTTTAGTGAAGAACACACAAAGGTATTTACTAACTCGTAACAAGATAATAATGAGGAAAATAGAATTAATAAATCTAACGCTTGATGAGATTAGGCGTTCGGCAACGATGGTTAGTGATGTGTATAAAGATGCTGCATATAGCAATCACAAAGAGCAGAATGAATCGTTTGAAACATTAATGTCTGACTGTGATAGAGTACTTGAAGATGCAAGAATAAAACTCCGTGATGTTCTTGAAAATATTGCGGAATTTCAAAATGCTAAAGATATGGTCTGCCCTGTTGATATGGCACTTTCAGAAACGTCTTACGATCTTATCTATGAGCGCAAAGACGAGTATGATTTTGAAGAAGATCAAGTATAATAACTTAGCGTAAATCTATAAAAAAATGAACAAGATTAAATGTAATTGCAATAGTCCACATTGTAAAGAGTGTGAGAACAGAAGAATAGTAGAAACAGGCGTTAAAACGGTTGTAGAAGCTAACGAACATTCTACCGATTTGCGAGGGAAAGCACAACATGCAGAAAAAAGACCTACAATAAAAGAAGCTCCCGGATTCAATAAGTATGGTCAATTTTACGGTTTTGATTAACTAATAACAAATCAGAAATGAAGATAAGAATAGGAAAATCTTTTGATAAAGAAACAAATGAAGTCTTTTATCAGCTGCAATTTAAATTGGATGGAGAACGGACCTATAACGCATATTCTTATGATGTTTTTAAAGAGGAATCTGATGCAAAAGAAGCTCTTAAAAAACATCTAAATGGTGAACGTGAATATACTTATTTTGTGAGTGCTGAAAAAGTTAAAAGAACAATTAAAGGAAATCGCGTAGATGTGAAAAGGGTATTGGCATTTCATGTTATGTCAGCTAAATCAAATTTACCAAGTTCTCGTATTTGGGTGAAAATTAACTAATAACATCATAGAAATGAATATAACATTTGAAAGGTCGGCTAATACCACTGATGAATGGTACACACCAAAAGAAATCATAGATGCGCTGGGGATATTCGATACAGACCCATGCGCTCCAGTAAATCCGCTTTGGCAGACAGCTATACGGATGTATAACAAGAACCATGACGGATTAACAAGAGACTGGATAGGTCGTGTTTGGTTGAACCCTCCTTATTCCCGCCCGCTTATTGAACAGTTTGTCAAGCGTCTAGCAGAGCATGGCAACGGTATTGCTTTACTTTTCAATCGTTGCGATAGTAAGATGTTTCAAGATATCATCTTTGAGAAAGCAACGGCTATGAAGTTTCTACGAAACCGGATTCGCTTCTTTCGCCCAGACGGTACGCGTGGGGATTCGCCCGGTTGTGGTAGTATCCTAATCGCTTTCGGTGAAGATAATGCAAAAATATTGAGAACTTGCAATATCGCAGGTAAGTATGTACGAATCAATTAGAGTAAACTAACGTATAACAAATTTAGAAAGGAATAAAATAATGGAAACAAAAAACTTTTTTACAGTAGATTTTTACGAGAAACCTGAACTGACGTTAGAAGCATTAAATTGGTTAGTTGAGGGAAAACACGTTGCAGCTCAGGATATGTACGAAGGCGGGGAGTTCCTGTATATGGAAGTTTGCGAAAACAAAGAAGTCAAGAAGATCCTCTCTTCTGTCATATCGGACTTGGAATCATATAAGGCTTACAATAATGAATACTTTGTCTCTTTCGAAACGACTCAAATAGGTTTATGCGCTTTAGTAGATGAATACGACCATTTCTTCCGTGATTTTGAAGGAAACAAAGAAATTAGATGGAATAATGATGCTAAAGCGTTCGTCTTTGCCGAAAATATGCCATCAAAATTTGATTAAAAATAATAAAAATATGAGCAAAGGGGTAATTTTTAAATATAAAAGCAAAAACGGTGAAATGGTAAAAGCCGTTGCATTTAACAAAGAACAAGATTCATGTTTTTCAGATCATGGTAAAGTGTTCCTTCGGATATTGGATGATGATTATAATTTCAAAAAGACGGAGGAAGGTAAAGGCATTATAGCTGTTAAGAATGGCGATGAATTGATTCAGATAGGATTTTGGGATTAACTAATACATATTCTGAAAGGAACATTTATATGAATGAGAAACAAGTATGTGGCGAATGCAAGCTATTCACCAATGAAGATTCATTCGGTAACGGATGGTGTGAATATCACCAAAAGAAGGTGTTTTGTGAAAATATAGCCTGCCAGAATGGCGAGATAAAAGGCCGTGATTTTTCCTCACGTGTATGTGGAGAATGTGACGCTTTTTGTGAGTGTAGTTTAGGCGGGTCAAGTGCGGCAATGGCTGATGATGCAGCATGTCAATATTTCGATAATACAACATTAAGTCAAATGAGATAACCCTATTAAAAAGATTAAAATGCAGAATAATAGAGATAAGAAGCATAAAGGTCCGGCAGAAGAGCGTAAGCCGGATATAACAGTGAATACGGGCAACCTTGATGAAATCATTGCCCGACAACGAGAGAGGGAAAAGAATCTGTATCCGGTCCGGATATCCGCTACTACGGTGATCTATGTTACCAAGAATAAGGCTACTCGACAGTATGCAGAAGAGTATAAACGTGATAAATTGATGAGGCTATAACGATGAAGAAGAAAAGAATATCTATACGATTTGATGATCGTACTCTAATGCTGCTGGAAGAATTATCCAGTAAAACAGGTGCTAAAACCTCTGTAGTTATCCGCTCTTTGATCATGAAGGGCATTAACGACATAATGGACGATACAGGTAATTTTAAAATTAATGAGAAACAGATACAAGAAGAGTAAATTCTATCCGGTTATTGCCGGAAGTATAGCCCGCAATTATAATAAACTGCGGGCCTTATGCTTCCGGCAAGTAATTGGATACTTTGATTCTCGCAGTGATGAAGACATCTTTCAAGATACAGTTCTATACGTTATTCAAGATGAAGAATCCTTGAAGTGTACTACTGATGAAGATCTGATAAGACATTTCCTTCATCGCTACCGGATGATAGAGTTTCAGACAATAAGAGATGCCCAACAACTAAAGAAAATACCCTATGCCGACTATATACAAGCCAAAGAAGAAGCAACCGAAAGACAATAACCAATACAATGCCGAGCGGCGGAAGATATATAATTCTGAACGCTGGCGCCGGTTGCGTGCATGGAAATTTGCATGTAATCCGTTGTGTGAACTATGTCTGCAAGAAAACAAAACAGTACCAGCCGAGGATATCCATCATATTATTTCATTTATGAGCACGGATGATCCACAACAACGATTATTCCTTGCCTATGATTATGATAACCTGATGAGTCTTTGTAAGCAATGCCATCAAAAGATTCACAACAAACTATAAACTATCCAGGTGTTCCCTGAAATCCCGGTTCAATTCATACGTCAGGAAATAATAAAAGAACGTTGCCCGCATAGGTTTGGACAATTCACGTTTACCGGACATGATAAGACTCAAAGAAGAACGATCAATAGCTAATTGCTTTATTAGATCATTTCTCCTTATACCAAACTCCTGCATTTTACTTTCTATCCAGTCCACTGTTATATCATCTACATTCAAAGAATATGCCACTGGGATAATCTTTGAATCCGGATACAATTCTTTCCCCCGCTCAATGAGTTGCTTTTGGTTCAGTATATACCCGTTTATCAGTCTCGCCTGGGTGACTTTTACCGTACCGTCTTCCAATAGTTCAATATCTATCCCCATTCTTCTGTAACCATTAATAAATTCTTTTTCCATACTATTTCTATTTTAGAAAAGAAAGAAAAAGCAAGGGGCGAACCCCTTACTTAATTCTAATCTCTTTTACGTTTGTCATATCGTAGATTGCAAGTTGATTGTTTTCCTTTGCGAACTCTATCGCCTTGTCAATCTCCGAGTTTTTAAAGACCTTTACGCTGTCGAAGTAGTAACGTTCGCTTTCGGTATCGAACCAACCGCCAACCATCTTACTATGTTCTAAAGCATGATTAATGACTCTGTTTAAACTCTCTTTTCCGAAACTGTTTTGCGTTTCCTGATACGCTACTGAAATTCCGTACTTAACTGGTTTCATTGTCTCAATGTTAAGAGTAAAACCATCGGGATTGATTAGTGAGTATTCCCAAACTCCATCGATTAATTGTTTCATAATGTCAAATGATTTAAAGCCCCTTGCTTTACTGTTACAAAGATAGTATATTTATTTGCTTTACGCAAACTTTTATATTAAAACATTTGCTTTACGCAAACAAATAGGGATTTCCCTACTTCCTCTTTCCGTGGAACAAAGTGTTAAAATTTCGTGGAACATCGGGAAGGGGAAGGGGTGTTTTTTTTAGAGGTTTTGACCTCCGAAACCTCACCCCACCCTTCTTCACACGCACGCCACTTTTTCAAATTTTGAATTTGTTAATTTATTAACACTGTTTTCTGTCCGACAAAAGAATGGTTAGTCAGAAAAATCTAATCAATATGGTAAAGTTTAATATGCCCGATGGATTATCGGAAGAAACGCAGAAATTTATGCGGGATGTAGTCAAGGAACTAAATAAAAGAAAGATTATACAAAGCATTGATCTGGGAGCACTCCGAATGCTCGCTACCAGTTACGAGATGTATTTACAGGCTACGGATATTTTGCTTGCTGAAGGCCCTGTTGTTATGATCAAATATGAAAGGGCTGCCAATCCCGCACAGAATATTGCTACTAAAAATTATGCTCAAGTCATGAAGATCATGACAGAATATGGCCTGACCATTAAAAGCCGGGGAAATATCAAGGAAATGAAATCAGATAAGGAAGAAGAATCTCCATTGGACAAGTTTATCAAAAAGGCTCCGGGAAAAAAGAGATGAAAGGCTATTATCAATATGCTGCTGATGTACGCGATGGTAAAGTGGTAGTAGGTGAATACATTAAGCTGGCCGTAGAACGTTTCTATTCCTTATTTGACCGTGATGACATCGAATTCCGTGAAGAGTGTGCGGATTACGCTATTGAATTTATTGCCTTACTCCGCCATTATACGGGACGCCATGCCGGTATGCCTTTCGAATTATTACCATGGCAGAAGTTTGCAGTGGCTAGCATTTACGGATTCTATAAAAAAGATGAGGATGGGACTTGGTGTCGACTAACTTCATTTGTGTACATAGAGATGGCCCGCAAAAATGGTAAGTCCGCTTTTGCTGCCGCTCTTTGCCTTTATCATCTTATTGCTGACGGTGAATCCGCGGCCGAAGTATATTTGGCCGCCAACTCCAAAGACCAGGCTAAGGTCAGTTTCAAGATGTGTCGCAACTTTGTCTCCGGACTTGATCCAAAGCATAAATACCTGGACTCTTTTCGTGACCAGATCAATTTCGATAAGACTCTATCTTTTCTGAAAGTTCTGGCTGCTGATTCATCCAAACTGGATGGTCCGAACCCTTCCATGTTCTTGCTTGACGAGTATCATGCCGCAAAGAATTCAGGTCTAAAGGATGTATTACAATCAGGACAGGGTATGCGGGACGATCCAATGGGGGTCATAATTACTACAGCAGGCTTCGATAAGTTAGGGCCATGTTATCAGTTCAGGGACATGTGTACAGAAATTCTGAAAGGTCTAAAAGAAGACGATACCATATTCGCATTGATATACTCGCTGGATGAAGGGGATGACTGGAAAGATGAAAAGAACTGGGCCAAAAGCAACCCGAATCTTGGAGTGACTGTCAAATCAAAGTATTTGCGTGAACAGGTACGTAAAGCTATGAATTCGCCATCCGAAGAGGTCGGTATCAAAACCAAGAACATCAACATGTGGTGCGATGCTGAGACGGTTTGGATACCTGAACACTATATCTTGAACTCGTCTGCCAACATTGATTTTAATGATTTCATAAACAAGGACTGTTACATGGGTATTGACTTATCAAGTACCAGTGACTTAACCTGCGCTGCATTCATGTTCCCAACTGAAGAAAAGTATTATTTCAAGGTTAAATACTACCTGCCGGAAGTCGCGCTTCAGGAGAAGCGTTTCAAGGAACTTTATGGGGAATGGCGCAGGCAGGGATTGATAACAATCACTCCGGGAAACGTGACGGACTATGACTATATTCTCAATGACATTATGGATGTCCGGGATAAGGTTTATATTCAAAAGATTGCTTACGATAGCTGGAATGCCACTCAATTTACCATCAATGCTGAAGAAAAGGGGTTACCTATGGAACCTTTTAGTCAGGCTCTCGGAAACTTTAACCGGCCTACCAAAGAGATGGAACGCCTGTTATTATCCGGGAAGGCCGTGATTGACAATAACGTGATTAACCGGCACTGCTTCCGCAATGTGGTCATGGCTCGGGATCGGAATGGAAATACCAAGCCGTCCAAACAATTTGAGGAAAAGAAAATAGATGGGGTCATCGCTATGCTTGAGGCACTTGGCGGGTACTTGTCATCACCTCGTTATGGAGAATTCTACTAAAGTGTCCGACACTTTTTTGGTTGGTGTGTAAAAGTGCACTTGAAATGAAATTATTCGGATATAATTTAGAACTGAGGAAAGCTTCAAAACAGGAAACATCCCGTATTCCTGCGTGGAGCTACTCCGGTGGACACGCTCCCTTACTGAGCCGTAGTAAACCTATGCTGTTGTCAACAGTTTACCGCTGTGTAGACCTCATATCTGACAGTGTGGCGGTGCTTCCACTTAAGACTTATGAACTTGACAGGGATGGATTCAAGCGGGAATACAAAGAGCATCCGGCTTATCACATACTGGACTTGGAACCTAATGAAGATATGACGAGGTTTGTGTTCTTCAAGACGCTTATGGCTTCCGTCTTATTAACAGGAAATGGATATGCATATATTGAGAGAGATAGTAAGTTGGATGTCTCTCAACTCATTTATATGCCGACATCCCATGTTTCCGTAGTTTGGGTTACTGACGGCAAAGGCATCATGAGGAAACGCTATCAAGTGACAGGATTTAAAGAACTTGTTGAACCGAGAGATATGATCCATGTTCTCAATTTCTCATACGATGGCATTATAGGTGTTTCCACCCTTACCCATGCCCGACAGACTCTTAATATCGCCACGAGTTCAGAAGAACATGCTGTGGGATTTTTCAAAAACGGGGGAATGTCTGGAGTCCTGACAGTTGAAGGCGCCCGTCTCGATAAAACTCAAAAGGATCAGATATACCAAACTTGGGAGGAACGAATCATTAACCATCCCAATGGTATTGCAGTGCTGGAGGCCAATATGAAATACCAGCCTATTACTATTAATCCCAAAGATGCGCAATTGCTTGAGTCGAGACAGTTCAATGTAGTTGATCTTTGCCGCTTTTTCTCCGTATCTCCTGTGAAAGCATTTGACTTGTCTAAATCAAGTTACTCCACTGTTGAGGCTACGCAACTCCAATATTTGACAGATACCGCGCTGGCCGTGATAACAAAGATTGAGCAGGAAATCAACAGGAAGGTATTCTTGCCGGTAGAACGGGGCAAGGTACTTGCAGAATTCGACACATCCGCCATCCTACGCACGGATAAGAGTGCGCAGGCTGCCTATTGGAAGGATTTGTCTGTTATCGGTGCCGCTACTCCGAACGAGGTTCGCCGGGAAAATAATCTCCCCAAAATTGAAAATGGAGACAAGGCGTTCGTGCAGGTCAATGTACAAACTTTAGATAATGCGGTTAAAGAAATTCCTGCAAAAAATGAAAATAATACCAAAGTGTCCGACAATTCTGTGGTTAGTGAGTAAAAGCTAAGATTATGGACGAAAAAAGAGAAATCAGAAACACGGCTTTTCAGGTACAAGTAACCGGAGAAGAGGAGGAAAAACGGACCGTAGAGGGCTATGCCTTACTATTTGGTGTATCTTCTGACGGTTTGTCCTTTGAAGAAGTGATTGAACGAGGAGCTTTAGACGGAGTTATTGAAAAAAGTGATGTGTTTGCATTGCTGAATCATAACCAAAACAGGGGGATACTTGCCCGGTGTACGAATGGGAAAGGGTCACTAAGTTTATCAGTCGACAGTAAGGGACTTAAGTATCATTTTGAGGCACCTAAAACAGCACTTGGAGATGAACTGCTGGAAAATATCCGCCGGGGCGAGATCAGTGTGAGCTCCTTCTGCTTTGATGTGGAAAAGGACACTTGGGAAAAGAAAAGTGACGGTGTATGGAAACGGACAATCTCTAAGATAGGGAATCTATACGACATTGCTCCTGTGTACAATGCCGCATATAGCAAGACTTCGGTGTATATGCGTGGTAAGGAACAGGCAGAAGCGGAATTTGCCCGCCAAAACAATGAAAATTTGGAAGAGTATTACTCAAATATTGAAAAATCATTAAACATTTAAATGTTATGGCTAAAGAAAAAAGTATCACAGAGTTGAAAGATGAGAAAAAACAGCTTTCTACTCGCTCAAAAGCTATTCTTAAAGCAGCTAAAGGCGAAAAACGCCAGTTAACAGCTGAGGAAAATGAAGAATTGGGAGCTAATCAGGTCCGTATGGCGGAAATCAATCTTGAGATTGAGGAACACGAAGATATGAATCGTCAACAAGGCCGTAAACATCAGCCACAAGGCGGTAGATTCTCACTGCGCCGCGCCATTGCCAACATGGTGGATGGAAACCAGCAGAATGATGTGGATGCCGGTGTTATCGATGCGGCTACCACACTGCATAACCAGTCAGGTGCTCAGATGGCCGATAAACGTAGTATCGTAGTGCCGGTAAACATGGAAAACCGTGCGGCATTTACCGCTGCAACGGAAGCCGCTACAGGTGTTATTATTGACGAGGAACAACAGGAAATGTTGTTGCCGTTACAATCGGCACTGGTCTTGGCGCGTGCCGGTGCACGTTTCATGACTGGTCTGCAAGGCAACATTTACTGGCCGTCATTCTCCGGTGCGAATGTATTCTGGGAAGATGAAAACGCAGAAGCTAAGGATGGCGCTGGGAAATTCTCTAAAGGTAATGTGTTCAAACCACTACGATTGACTGCTTATGTCGACATTTCCAAACAGTTACTTGTGCAGGAGAATGCTTCTGTAGAAGCATATATCCGTCAGGTTATCGCTGTAGCCATCGCGCAGAAGATAGAGCAGACAGCTTTCAGCAAGAATACCGGTGTGGATAATACGCCTGACGGTATGTTCCACACCCTTGATGCAAATATAAAAGGTGATATGACATGGGCGCAGATCGTTGCGATGGAAACCAACGCGGATACTCAGAATGCATTGTTCGGTAACTTGTCTTACATTCTGCACCCGTCACTTGTTGGTAAGGCAAAAACGAAAGTTAAAGACGCATCCGGTGCCGGAGGCTTTATCTTTACAGGTAATGGTGAAGGCCAATTGAATGGTTACAAAGCGTTGCGGACAAACAACCTGCCGAAAGAGCTTGGTGAAGGTTCTGATGAATTCGGTATTGTTTTTGGCAACTGGGCAGACTATTTCTTGGGACAGTGGGGCGGCATTGAATTGCTTGTAGATCCGTATACCCAAGCTCTGAAGGGGACGGTAAGACTGATTACCAATTCTTACTGGAATATGGGATTCATCCGTAAGGAATCATTCTCTATCGCGTCTTTGAAGTAATATGGCATACGTCGACTTAGAGTTGGTAAAGAAGCACTTGAATTTAGAATCATCCTTTACGGAGGATGATTCTTACCTTGAGTCTTTAATAGAGGCAGGAGAAGAGAATGTTGCGAAGGACCTGTGTGTAACAGTTGAAGAACTTGAAACTATAGGTGGTGGCTCCAGGATTCCTGCGCCTCTTCGTCATGCTATTCTACTTACAATTGGGGCTTTTTACAGCAACCGGGAAAGTGTAACCAACGCCAGACTTCAGGAGCTTCCTCGGGGAGTTAAATATCTGACAGAACTTTACCGAAACTACAGCCTATGATAAGAGCCGGATCACTGAAAGAGACTTTAATTTTCGAGGCGTTGACAAAAGAGAAGACGCCTTCAGGAGCCATTAGCAAGGAATACAAAGAAGTATTCCGGTGCAGGGCTTACCGAAAGAAACAGTCCATCATAACCGGGGATGAGAATGCAAAGGAACAGTTTATCGGGCAGATGACCGTGATGTTGGTTCGTAAATATCCTCAGATAAATTATAATTGTCGCGTAAAGTGGGCTGAATGCACCTGGGAAATTAAAATGATTGAACCTCGTGATAACGAACTTACCTTAACCCTTAAAAAGTTGAATACATGATTCAGGCTTCCATTGTTGATAAAGATAGTATCCTATACCTTGTTCGCAATCTTGAGAATTTCGAGAAGGACAAGGCCATCAAGAGCGGTCTTCGTTCTGCTGTTAATATTTTCCGCGTAAAGGGTAGAAGTAACCTTCGGGCAAGGTTATTGCATCATGGCAAGCAGACTAATCACCTGATGAACTCTTTCACTAATCGTGTAAAACGGAACAAACTCGGTGCCTTGGCTGGCTTTGACCGTCCGGGAGGTAACCATTCCCATCTAGTGGATAGAGGAACTAAAAGGCGTTATACAAAGTCTGGGGCTTATCGTGGAATTATGCCCGGTAACCGTTTTTGGGCAGATGCAGAGAAAACGGAGGAAGCCAGAGCTTTGCAGGCTGTTTATGAGGGTACACAAAAGGCTGTTCAACGAATAAATTCTCGTAGATAATGGACATGTTCAAGATAACAACAGAAGTAAGAACAATTTTACTGGATGAACCCGGGATTGTATCACTGGTAGATGATAGAATTTTCCCTGTTATTGCTCCGGAAAATACAAAGGGAGATTTCATAACTTATCAACGCGATGGATACAAACAAGTATATACAAAAATGGGAGTTGCCGACCAAATTCCTTATGTAAATGTCGCTGTGGTATCAGGTGATTATAACCGTAGTCAAGAGCTTGCTTCTTTAATTTATGACACTTTATCCGGTGAATTCTCTAATCCGGATATGTATATACAACTTGAAGATTCTACAGAGGACTTCATTGATAACAAATTTATTCAAGTATTACAATTTTCAATTAAACAGCTATAATTATGGCAGACAAGAAATTAGATTCAAGCAAAGACATCTTTAGAGGTGAGCTTATGCTTTTTATCGGGGAGAACCCGGTAGCATTCGGATCAAGTGCAGGGCTTGATATCAGTACTGAAGAGTTGGATATCTCCAACAAGATGATGGGTGACTGGGCCGGTTCCCTGGCAGGAAAGAAGAGTTTCACCATTTCCAGTGAATCGCTCTTAACCCGCAAAGAGGGTGCCTTAAGCTTTGATACTCTACTTGAAAAACAGATTGCGGGTGATCCTCTTGACTTTTTCTTTGGTAGTGCGAAAGCATCCGATCAGGATAATTTCGGCGGCACTTTTGAAAAAGACGATAAGCAGGTCAATTATACCGGAAAAGTGATTATCACTTCCTTGTCCATCAAGTCGGATAACGGTCAGATCGTTTCTGTAAGTGCGTCTTTTAAAGGTGTGGGAGCTTTGACACCGGTTAAGCCTGTTACTCCACCTCAGGAATAATTAAAATTGAAGCGTATATGAAATCAGGTCTGTTTAATAACATCGGTACACTTATACCTATTACTGAGAATACAGGTAAAAGGGCGGTTAACGCACGTGATTTGCATGGATTTCTGGAAAGTAAACAGGACTTTTCAACTTGGATAAAGGCACGCATTGACAAATATGATTTCGTTGAAAATCAAGACTATCAAGTTTTCCATAATTTTATGGAAAACTCTAAGGGTGGGCGTCCACTTATCGAATATGCCCTATCTATTGATATGGCGAAAGAATTGTCCATGGTGGAAGGAAACGAAAAAGGGAAAGAGGCGAGACGATATTTCATCGCCTGTGAAAAGAGATTAAACTCTCTATCCGTTCCTTCATATCAAATATCCGACCCTATTAAACGGGCTGAGGCATGGATTGAGGAAGAGAAGAAGCGTCAACAGCTTGCACTGGAAAACGGTATGCTGAAACCTAAAGCGGAATACTTTGATCATCTTGTGGAAAGGAAGTTGCTGACTAATATTCGTGATACAGCAAAACAGATAGGACTCTCTCAAAAAGCATTCGTGTATTTGCTTATTGAAAACAAATTTGTTTATCGTGACTTGAAAAAGAAACTCAAGCCTTATGCAGAGCATACACCGCTATATTTCGAAATGAAAGACTTCGAGAAAAACGGGCATGCCGGTACACAGCTTTTGGTTACTCCTAAAGGGAAAGAAACTTTTAGGTTGATGTGGGGGAAGTGATGTTTTGTTTAACAAATGCGCAAGGGCGGTCAAATGATGGCCGCCTTTTTTAATACATAATCAAGATGAATGAATATATTTTGTCTGTAACAATAGCCGTTTTGGTTTATGGTATATATCTTATTGCTGTTTATAGAAATACGGGACACAGTGGTAAGCCGGAGCCGTCCCGTATTCTTGCACCCCCTAAGCCGATGCTAAGGGGAAAATTCCATCGCCTCACCATAAAGGCAATCATCCGCTGGGAACAAATGCGGGGGAAATCTTTTTCTCAAATGGATTATACAGATAAAGAAGACGTGGAATCCCTACTTTATGTCATGTATATCACCAGTGACAAGCCTGAATACACTTTTGAAGTATTCCGGCAAGTCATAGCGGATGAACGGTTCATGAGTGCCATGTCTTCTGATTTGGGAAGAATTATGGAGATTGTAGACCAATTTCGGAAGAAGACAACCGTATCTGACCTCGGTGGTACCGAGGGTAGCCCTGAATACATAGGTAATATTGTATCTGCTTTGATAATGGCAGGGTTGGATGCTCATTATGCTTTGAATGAAATGGAGTTGTGCGATCTACCTCTTTACTTGGAGGCTTATGAAAGAAAGCGCAAGGAAGAAATGGAAAGTTCCCGCATGTGGACGTACTTCACTATGCTGCCTCATATTGATGCAAGGAAGATGAAAAACGGTGCTCGGGACCTGATTGTATTCCCATGGGAAGAAGAAGAGATGAGAAAAGAAGCTGAACGGGCTATCAGGGAAGACGCGGCCCGGTTTGAAGAATTTATGAAAACTAAAAAAACAGATTATTATGGCGGGTAAATTATCGTTCAGTATAGCAATCAATTTGCTTACTGAAAATTTTAAGAAAGGGGCAAGTAAGGTTCAGTCCATGTTTGCCAAGATGAAAGGTAGCGTGCTTGGCTTTGCTGCTGTTCTGGGAATAGGCGGTGCAAGTCTCCGCAGTTTCATAGAGACTACCGCAGGTTTTGAGGCGGCCGTTAGTAAGTTGTCTGCCATACTTGGCACGACACCGGATCAGATAAAAGCATTGACTGACAATGCAAAGAAACTGGGCGAAACTACCAAGTATACAGCGGCGGAAGCTACAAACCTGCAAACAGAGCTTGCCAAGTTGGGATTTACAAAGAATGAGATTCTATCGGCTACGGAATCCGTTCTGAAGTTTGCGCAAGCTACTGACGCAGGGCTGGCAGAAGCGGCCGCGCTTGCTGGGGCAGCTATAAGAATGTTCGGGGCTGAGGCTTCCGAATCAAAGAGATACGTATCGGCCATGTCTATAGCCACAACGAAAAGTGCACTGTCATTTGCATATCTCCGTGATGCACTTCCTACGGTTGGGCCAGTGGCGAAGGCTTTCAATTTTGAGATAGAAGATACACTGGCATTGCTCGGAAAGTTGGCAGATTCGGGCTTTGATGCATCATCAGCCGCCACGGCTACGCGTAATATCTTACTTAACTTGGCTGACAGTGGAGGAAAACTTGCTACTGCGTTGGGTGGTCCTGTGAAGACACTGCCGGAGCTTGTATCTGGCTTACAGAAGCTGAAAGACAAGGGGGTGGACTTGAATACTACATTGCAGCTGACGGATAAGCGTAGTGTGGCTGCATTCAATGCTTTCCTGCAGTCAGCAGACAAGATAACACCGCTTAGAGATGCCATAACAGGTGTGGATGGTGATCTCGATCAGATGGCTTCTACGATGGGCGATAACGTGAAAGGCGCAATGGCAGGTCTGGGGTCTGCGTGGGAAGCTCTCATGATCAAGATGTCAGAAAACACCAGTGGACCACTGAAGGATATGATAAATTGGTTTACTGGTTTGTTACGTGATTTGAAATCTGGTTTTTCCGGAGTCGTGGCGTTTGTTATTACGCTTATCAGCGGGAAGCTATTGAGGCCTATTATAACCTTTTTCGCTAAAGGCAATGCCGTACTTAATGCCTCTGTGACCAACTATAAACTGGCAGAAGAACAAAAAATAGCTGCCACGCAAAAACGAATAGCAGCGCAAGATGCCTATTTAAAGACTTATATTGCCCATGAGACAAAACAGAATGGTCGGCGGCTCGCAAGTGCGGCTCAGCTTAAAAAATCATTGACTGCACTTGAAGCCGCTAAGTTAGCCGAAAAGAGAGCTTTCGACGCTGCAAGTGTAGCCAGTACGAAAGCTGCCGCCGTACAGTCCATGAATGCATGGCAACGTAGCAATGCCATCTTGCAGGCTGGTTGGAAGAGATTGGCAATTACATTGAAGGGGTTGTGGAGCACAGTAGGACCGATGGTGTTGATTACTGCTTTGGCCGGAATAGTCGGTAAGCTGGTGAACGTGTACAATGAAGCTAAACGTATAAAGAATATATTCGCTGATTACAAAAAAAGTTCTCTTGCCGCCGGAGACACTCAAGAAATTGCACGACTACAGACTCTTGCTAAAATAATGAATAACCGTGCAAATAGCCAGCACGCCATAAATGCCGCACAAACTGAGCTGCAAAAAATGCTTGGTGTGGAGAATAAATCTCAGGAAGAACTGAATAAACTTATAGGGAAAAGAGTTGAACTATTGAAAGAAGCGGCCATGGCTGAACATGCCTTTAATACGGTAGGGGAATACACTGAGAAAAATGCAAAACTGGCCGGTGATGTCGGATTAAGTAGTAATCAGTTAGAACGCCTGGCAAAACTATATACAGGTAGAAACACATCTGATAGAAATAGGTTTGCTTATCAAAAAGCTATTGGAGAAGAGTTGGCGCTGAATGGGAATAGAAATAAGGGGATTTCTATTTCTGACGTAAGTTCCGCCATCGAAGAATACCTTCAAAATATGCTTGTCATCAACGATGCCACTAAAAGAGCCGGTGAGAATCTTGAGAAAGTTACAGCAAGCACCATTGTTCCACCTGCAGGGGACCCCTCATCAGAAGAGCTCCAGAAGCAGCAGGAACGGTATGCCCAATCTTTACGAGAGTTGAACGTTCGTCGTGAAGTGGAGAAGATGACTGTTGATGAATATAACAAGGCTTATGCGGAACTGAGTAAAAAGGCTTTGATAGAAGCTATGTCCTCCGATGACACAAGTATCGTCAATAGTGATTATACAAAGAAACTGGCCGCTGAATACAGTAAGGCTATGCAGGATATTGTCCTGTCCACCTCCAGCGAGATATTGGACAATATCCAGAAAGAAGTTGCAACGGAAGACTTTAGAGTAGAAGTGACTCCCATACTTGGAAGACGTGATACGACGTTTGATTATAAAGCCTCTGAAACAGATAGGATATCTGCTGACTTGGATATCTGGAAAGACTATAAGGCACAGTATGAGAGTTTGCAAAAGGATTTGAAATCAAAGAACCAAGATTTATCAGAAAATCTGCAAACCGAATTGAATAATGCTATTTCTAAAGTGGACAGTTTGGAGGATGCTCTTAAAATAGCCCAGGTTAAGGAAGATATCAAATCATTCAGCAGAGAGTTGAATGAAGGTTTATATTCCGGTGTGAAGAATATAGCCAGTAGTTCAGATCGAATGGTCAGCGCGTTTGAAAGTCTCCGTGATGTCATGAATGATGTCGATGCGTCTGGATGGGAGCGTATCATGGCTGTCTGGAATGCAATGACAAACACCATTGATGGGCTTATGAGTATTATTAAGACCATTGAAACATTAACGGAATTGACCAATAAATTAGCCAGGGCAAAAGAGGCAGAGGCTGCGATTGATACAGCTACCACTGCGACAAAGGTTACCAATAAGACTGCGGAAACTACAGCTGAAATTACGGCGTTAGGCACACAAACCGCGGCAGAAGTCACTGCCAGTACAGCAAAAACAACGGCAGCATCTACAGAAATGGCTGCTAAAAGTACAGCAGCTTATGCTTATATTCCTTTTGCTGGTCCTGCACTTGCTGCAGCTCAAATAACTACAATGCAGGCTTTAATCGCTGCAGCGGCAATTCCCAAGTTTGCAGGTGGTGGTATTGTAACCGGTGGTCCATCTTCAGGTGACAAGATTCTAGCCCGGGTTAATGCCGGGGAAATGATTTTGAACGCTCGGCAGCAATCTAATTTGTTCGAGGCTATCAATTCGGGTAAGATGGGAGGTGATAAGATGTTAGCTTCCACAGTGACTACTAAGGTGCGCTCTAAAGACCTTATTCTTACTATCAATAATGAACTTAAATCACAAGGTAAAAAACCAATAGGATGAGCTATAGTTTGATTTACACAGTTCCTTTCGCCACACTGGATAATATTCCTTGTGTGGTGGAAATTGAAAAAGATGGATATGAAGGTACACCGACGGAATTAACCGCTGGTGCTACCCCGTTTACAGTAGATATAGAGGGTGAAGAGTTTCTTTACACACCTACCCGATTTTCAACGGCAAAATTGCAGGTTGTCGGTAATGATTACCTGCAAACCTTGTTTTCAACAGAATACCGGCAATATCGGGTAACATTCAAGAGAGCTGGTGTTATAACTTGGTCCGGTTTCATTAAACCGGAACTCTATACACAAGATTACGCATCAGAGACATTCGTCCTGGAAATAGAATGTATATCCGCTATGTCTGTATTGGAATTTATAGACTATACGATTGAAGGGAAAAGTAAAGCATTTGTTTCTATATGGCGTTTATTGCAACGGTGTATTTCTACAGCTTCCGGACAATATAATTCTGTCTTTATCCCTCATGCGTATGCATCCAGTAAAACGGCATATTCTACGGAAGAGAATGTGCTTGCAGATATGACACTGAGTGAACAGGATTTCTTCGATGAAGACGATAAGCCAATGAAGTTAAAGGAAGTTTTAGAGGAGGTTTGTAAATTCCTTAACTGGACTTGCGCTGATTGGAAGGGGGATCTTTATTTTGTCGACGTGGACCACACTGGAATATATCACCAATACGACATCGAATTGGAAAATAAAGCGAATGCTCAGGTTAATGAATTATTAGTGCAAGATATTGGGTTTGCCGGTTCTAATCATTCACTGGACGTACTACCTGGATATAACAAGGCAAGTGTGAAATGTAGTAACTATCCGGTAGGTACACTACTTCCAGATGAAGATTATTCTGAATTGAAGGAGTTGCTGACTGTTGATGAAGAACTTTCAGACCATACGAAGGTATGTCATTCTGTTTATTTGAATCCAGATACTTGGGACTGTCTCATGTTTAAAGACAAGGAAATATTGCATAATAAAGATTTGGAATCCCATAAGAACGAAATACCTTTTCTTGAAGGAACCTCTCTTATGAAATATTGCATTTATGAACAAGAGAAAAACAAAAACGGAGAGTGGGTTCCCAAAATATCAGACTATAGCTTTAATAATGTGTTACGAGTACGTTATCCGTCTTCTGATAATCCGGTAAATTTTAAGCCCGGATTATATAAGGTTATGTCATTCAAAGGAGCCTCTGCAACGTATTCAGATGGCGCCATTGCTATAGATGGTGAAATTAAAATAATTGAAGATACAAAACTTACGCCGTGGGATAACAGTCTTGCTGGTACAGGGCTTGAAGATATAGCTTGTCAGATACGAATAGGAAATAAATATTATGGCAATACAAATGGTCATGTATCAAAGGGATTTTCATGGTCTGAAGATTCAATGACTTTCATGTATTTACTTGATAACTGGAATAATGCAGGTGGAAAAGATTGGGTTTCTATTCCTAATGGAAAAACCTTGTCAATGCCCTATACTGGTCTAAAAGGAATTATTATTCCTACAGATGTCTCTTTATCGGGTGAATTTGAGTTTACTTTAATTTCTACAAATAAAAAAGCAGCATTAGGCGGTAACCGTGTCGGTTCTGGAATGTTGATTCAAAATTTTAGTGTTAAATATCAGAAAAAAGATAGTTTATCGCAGTCGGATAATGACTCAGACCGTACATACGAAAACGTCCTCAATGAAAGCTACATCAATGAACTCGATGAAATCGAATTTAAAATATCTTCTTACAACAATGATGGTGCATGCTACAGCAAAGTTATGTTAGGCGATGATTATCTGAAAGATAACCTATATAACTGCATTCTCGATGACACAATTCGTCCGGAAGAAATGATGATTACCCGATGTGTTAATCATTATAGTGCCACCCGTATTAAACTTACTCAGGAAATAAGAGAGCGTGCGGATTTATCTCCGATAACAAGATTGTACGACACTTTTTTGGTTGATAAGAAATTCATCAATGCCGGTGGAACAATAGACTGTAAAATGAATAGGTTCGAATGTATAATGATTGAAGTATGAAGAAAGTAACCGTCATATCAAAGACAATTCCAACAAAGCCTCGGTCGGGAAACTATCCTGCTGGATCAACCGTTGTACGTACAGGTGGAGGTTCGGGAGGTGGTAATACAACTGTTGTTACAGGCAGTGCAGCTTTGGAAATGGATATCACATCGAACGCGGCAAAAACTGGGCATATAGAAACTGGGCAGAAGTTGGCTAAGGGCATGACACTTACTCAGGTGATAAAGGCGTTGTTGTTTAAGCCTGTGCCTGCTACACTTGAAGGAAGGTTGTCTACCGGTAATGATGTGGAGTATGGCTCAGCAAAAGGGCAATTGTCATATACTGCGACTCGCAACGGCAATGGAGAGATGATGAAAGCATATTATGACGATAACGAGAATAATCCTCTTGAATTTTCAACCGAGGTGGACGGCGTTCAAACTGCTGTGCGAGTTTTATCCGGCAATTACACAGAGAAAGAAACTTACAAGGCTACTGCTGTGTACGCTGCGAGTGAAGACGGGGCTATTCCGGAGACAACATTAAATAGTACTATCAGCGTGAATGTGCGTCGTAAATGGTTTGCAGGGGTTGTCGGTGCGATACCTACTACATCGGCGCAGGTACGTTCATTAAATAATAGTGGATTATACGCAGGGGCAGGAAATTACAAATTCACGATAGGCAATTATAAGACATTTGTTATTTGTATTCCTTCCGGAACTATTAAGGAGGTCTCTTTGGAAAGATATCAATATAATTTCATGGACTTGGATTCTGCTGCAACCCCTAAAAAAATCAGTGTGCAGGGTGCGAATGGAAGTGCGGCGGTGGAATATACGATGTACATATTCAGTAGTGCTACAACGAGTTCTGAAACGGATAATTTCACCTTTAAAACGAATTAGCTATGGCGTTAAAAATAAAGGGAGACAGTTTTGCCGGGCGATACAAGCGTGTGAATAGTTATGCCATTGATTCTACAGAGGTCTGGGATACGATAGAGGAAGCCCGCGTGTATGCGCGTAATACCGATACAGAAGCTTATGTGCCTTATGCCGGTCAAGTAGTTTCGGTACTTGAAAACGGAGCGATTTACAAACTGGTGAAGGATGACAGCATACCGGAAACTGACGGTAAGAAACATTTCAAGCTTGCCATCATAGGCAGTAACAATGATAATGATGACCGGTATCTGCGCCGGGATGTAGCCGAAACAGTTCAAAAGCTGATGACCTTTATTGAGGGTATCAACGTAAAAGGTACTGCCACACTTGAAGAGATCACTTTGCTGAAGAATATTGTATCGAAGAACTTTGCTGCCGGTGGTAGTGGTTTTGGCATCTATCAGGATGCGGACGGAAACTATCATCTGGATATTGATTTCGTTGATATCAGGAAGAAACTTAATGTCGAAGAGATACAGGTACAGCGTTCAACTTATATCGGAGGCAAACAATACAATACGGCCGCAGGCATTATCTGTAAGAAGGTGGAGGATACAGGTGAAAGTTACAGGTGCTATTTTAATACAACTGATGCTGAGGGTAGAACAGTCAGGAACACTTTTGCTGTAGGCGACCTGGCGATCAGTGAGACTTTTGCCTTAAAAACCGGAACAACTTTTTATTGGCGTTACGTGAGTGGCTGTGGCGATGACTACATCGACTTATCCAAGACAGATTGCGCATCCGGAAGTGATGTGCCTGCGGTGGGAGACAATATCGTACAGTTGGGCAACCGGACGGATACAAGCCGTCAAGGTGCAATTGTCTGGGACAGCGTAACGGCAGGAGGCCCTTATGTGCGGATATACAATGGCATCGGAGCCGACGGGGCTTATACGATGCCTGAACCGCTGATTGACTTCAATACGGTGCTGAGTGAGATTACGGCCAAGTTCGTTAACCAGGCAACCGGAAAGGATCTCGACGAGACCATTGAAGACTTGCAGACGGATGTAGACCTTGTTAAGGAACAGACGGATAGGGAGTATACACTTTGGTTTTTTGATTACGCTCCGACACAGAATAATATACCTGCTTCGGAATGGACGACGGCTGAGTTAAAGGCCATGCATGATCAAGACATGTTTTATAACCGTCTTACCGGGAAGGGATATCGGTTTGAATCAGGCGTCTGGAACGAAATCACTGACCACCTGACGCTGAAGGCTCTGGAAGATGCTTCAAAAGCACAAGATACAGCAGATAGTAAAAGGCGTGTGTTTGTGGAGCAGCCTACTGCTTCGCAAGAATATGATGTTGGTGACATGTGGGTAAATGCAACATATTCTGATGGTACAGTTAAGTATAAGAATGACTCTCTTGTCTGTAAGACAGCCAAAGCAAAAGGTGTAGCCTTTAGTATAGATCATTGGAAAGCTTCGTCTACTGCTACGACGGCATATCTTGAAAATCTTGGTGATCAGATTATCCTTGCCGTAACTAATTCTGATGATGGTATTGCTGCTGCCAAGGAACTTGCCAACCAGGGAATAAATGACGCCTATGCCGCAGCGCAGTCAGCTTTGAACGCATTAGGCATTGCACAAAGCGCCCAAAGTACCGCCGATCAGAACACTGCCGCCATTCAAGTGACGAAAGATTCTATATCTGCATTGGTCGAAGGCATTCACTTTGATTCCAAAGGTAACATAACCAATATTGATACTTCCGGTCTGGTAACGACGGATGATTTCAACGTGCTGTTATCGAAGAAGGTGAATTTTGATGCTGAGGGGCATATCACTAACATCAGCACCTCCGGTCTTGTCACTGAGGCCGGCTTTGCACAGATGTTCTCGAATAGGGCCGAGGCTGACGGCTATGTAAAACGCGCTGAAATCAGTACTTTCATTACGGAGGATGACGCGGGACGTTTGATTTCGAATGCGACGATATCGGCAGATCAAATACGGTTTAATGGCAATATTGTGGCGAATGATACTTTCGTTGTGGACACAGAAGGTAACTTGACACTGAATAATATCATAGCTAATGGATTTATAAATGCAACAAGTGGATATATCGGGGGACTCCGTATCAATGAGAACAGTATAGGCCTTCCTGATGAATCTTATCCGTTGGATGTTCACGGTATGAACCTATCTATGGAGAGTCTAACCTTTGTATATGGGGAAACTCTGAATGTAGGTAATACTATTTATCGTCTATTATCTAACACCAGTTTGGGAGCGGGCTATATCAATATTAATGTCAATGATGTACCTTCTGTAACTTCGACTATTGCAAACCTTATTGCTGGTAAGTATGGTCTAAAAGTGTCTTCAACTGGCGTTTTTAAAACTGCGGATGGTGGTGTAACGTGGAATAGTATATAACATTATCTATAAGAATATGAAAATCAATTTTAGAAAAATCGAGGCACAGACCTCTTTTGAAGGCGGAAAACAAACCTTCGATGCAGCCGAAACAGTCGGTAATGAAATGATGTATAACGGCAGTATCCTTCTGGATATCGGCTTTGAAGAACTTGCGAAGGAAATCTATTATTCAAAAGGTGAAGTAGAAATTCCGGAACGCTACTATAAGGCTCTTGAACTTGTAGTGAAGAACTCGCGGCTTATCGCTGCTGTGAAACGTGAGATTATTAATCAGTTGAATTGTAACTAATGGGATATATCAAGTTTGTTTTGAGTCGTACAACAGACGAGCAGGGTAATACCACCTATGCCCGCATTAGCCGTATCGAATCGGATATGGCTGATACGGGTATGCTCGAGACGAACTTGATAATGCATGCGCTTTCCGCCCCAGGTGGAAAGGTTGAAATAAGTACGGACTTCATTCTGGATTCCGGCAGGTTGGATAATGATTATTTAGGATAGTATGGAAGAATTGAATAAGAGATTTGTCAAAGGCAATGTGCTTAAGGCTGAGGAGTTGAACGAGGTAGTAGGTAAGATTAACGAGCTTATAGGTGCAAATTATGCCACAGTTGACGATGTGAAAGAGCTAATCTCGTCCATCGGTGGTTCCGGTGGAGAGATTACTATACCTATTGAGTCTGAATTCGGGGATTCATTATTTAAAGCCATTTCACAGAGTTTTTTTACGAATGAAGTCAAGAAATTGAATGCAGAAATAGAGGATACCAAGAATCAGGATATTAACTTGTTGACGTTTGACGTAGAAGAAGGCTGTTTGGTGCTGAATCAGCCATCGGATAATAGCAATATAGATTTCTCTATAAATGAAGAAGGTAATTTATTATTTGATATAAAAGTATGAAAACTAATTTAGGCAGGATTTTAATAATCGACAAAGGCGAGTTCTCTTTAGAATCTCCTTATGATAAACTTGACGCAGTTTCGGCAAATGGCAGCAGCTACTTGTGCAAAAAGCCATGTAGTGGTATTCCTGTCACTAACATCGAATACTGGATGCTCATTGCCCGTCGTGGGAATGACGGTGAAGTACATTGGAGCAATATGACTGAAGAGGAGAAGAACGATATCCTTAATCAGATTAATCTTTCGACTATCGGTTTTACCAATGTGAATGGTTTCTATGTCTGTGACGAAGCTGGCAATGTCGTATTGAAATATAATGCTTCCGGTTTTGATGTAGCATCTTTGTCGGAGCATTTTAAACAGCTAATACTTGCATTTGACGCATTTATCAAAATCGGTACGGCTGAAGGTACTGCTTTCGATGGGGCCGCCGGTTTAAAATTAACCTCCGATACAAACAGACTTAGTCTATTGCTGCAGGGGATTACAAGTCTCATCCAACAAGTAGAAGACGGTTCTTTCTGTATCTGTGATGAAGAGGGTAATATCGGTTTCAAATTCGGCGCTGACGGGGTGGACGCAAATAAACTTTCAAGCCACTTTATATCGCTGATCAAAGCCATTCCCGGCATTGGCGGAGACGAACTTGCCAGTTTACAAAAATCAATCTTGTCGTTGCAGGGCAAAACCAGCCTGTTAGCTGATGTCGGCGAAGACGGATTTTACTTTATCGATACTGATGGAAATATAGGGGCATGTATTACCCCGGAAGGAAGCCAGGGCATGGGAAGTGGAGGTAATAGCGGTATCGGTTATGAAATTGTATCTGAAATGAATATAAACTTATAAAGAAAAATATTATGGGATTAGCAGTAATTATTCAAGGTGCCGATTTCTCATCAGAGAATATAGGCCAGGTTACTTTTTTAAAGGAAGTGGATGTCACAGGTATCACCATTAATGCCAATAGTAGTTATACAGGTGTATCCGCGCAATTATCGGCAACATATGAGCCGTTCAATACCAACCAGAAAGGTGTCACTTGGGAGATTGTCTCCGGTGGTAGTTATGCCAGCATAAATGCGAATACAGGTTTGTTGACCATATTAGAGGGAGCCAATGCTTCGCAAGTGACAGTCAAGGCAACTTCTACATTTAATCCGTCAATAACGGTCACGAAAACGATTATTGTGACATATAAGGAGACTGTGGACGAGTTAACCGGCATCTTTATCAATGCTCCTTCAACTATCACCGGAAGGACTGCGGCTTTGTCGGTAGTCTACAATCCGGTAAACACATCTCTGACCGGTGTAAAATGGAAGATAACTTCCGGTGGCAGTTATGCCAGCATCAATGCTGACACAGGAGTGTTAACCATCTTGGAAGGTGCCAACGCTTCACAAGTAACAGTCGAAGCTACCTCTGTTCATGACAACTCGATAAATGCTACTAAGACCATCACCATCACTTATTCACTTCCATATTTTGATCTGGACGGGAATATGCTGGTTATTCCGGTTAATGTACCGGACGGCTTCATAGCTTCTAATGCATCTATACTTATAGAATTCGATACTGTAGGCGGAGTCATTTACGGCAACACAACAGAAAAAGCTATTCTATTCGGTGATTATGGAGCGGGAGCAAAAGGTTACATCAGCATAGAGAGTGAATACTATGGTAATTTCAGGGTGCGGTCAGATGCTGATACTACAGGAGGTAACTTTAAAAACAGCTATGCTTGTCAACTTAATAAGATTAACTTTCAGTCCGGCAGTAAATTGAAGAAGCTATATTATTCTCCGCATTCAATTACGGGTAGTGATTTCAGCGGTCGCGGTGGCAGTTATGAACTGGAAGCATCTCAAATGGGTGGTACTATTGTGCCTAATGGGTACTTCACAATGAACTTTTCCGCGGTTGCTGATAAGGTTAATACCTTAGATGAGTTGAAAAGCTACATGGGAAGCATCGAAGAATTTACAGCAGCTATAGAAAACGGTAACCTGAAAATATCTAACCAGACCGGACATCTTACAACGCTGATTGTAATCCCAAACTATACGGCTACCAGCGAGGCTGATTTAATAGCCCATAGAGGTGATGCGATGATTGATATTCAGTTCAACAGTGCCGGTGAACCGTACAATGCGGCAACGGCTTATGCGAATGGTGATGTTATGTTTGCACGTAAATAATGATGGCATGAAGAAAATTATTCAATTAAAAGAGGAGATGGATATATTATATCCTATCACTGAAGATGGTGCCGTTATGCGTCGTGGTAAGCCCCTGTCTAAAGTTCCTTTCGGAGGAATCAACCATCTTCTGTCTGATGTGAATCATATAGTTGGTGCCGGGCAGTCGCTTGGTGCCGGTTCCGGTAGTCTGGTAACAATATCATCCAACCAGTTCGGTGATAATGATATTGTATTTAATACGGGTTTGGTATTCAATAAGGACAGTGCACCGACATCGTTCATTACTAATCCATATAGTACAACTGAGAATCCTTCGACTGCTGCGGCATCAGCGTTCATGTGTCTTTCCGGTATGGCAGGAACTGGGAAAAAGTTATTATCAAGCAATTGTTCAGTTGGTGCCACGACAATTGAACAATGGTTAAAGAGTGCGGATGACTTGTACAATGGCATCATTAATGCTGTGAGACATGCCTATAATATTGCGCTGGCATCCGGTCAAACATACCGGTTGCTTGGTGTACTTTGGACGCAGGGAGAGCACAATAAAGGTAGCGGTAAGGATGATTACAAGGCCAAGCTTATCTCTATTCGTGAAGATATTATCGCAGATGTAGAGGAGATAACAGGTGATGATTATTCGGATTTACCCGTTATCATGTATGAGTGTATGACTGCCGGTGATTCTATCTATCAGGCACATTATGAGCTTGTCTCTAATCCTACATCTTATTTCTTTTGCGGTGCCCCAATTTATTATTTGAAGTATAATGACCAATGGCATTTAGACTCCCTATCTTATAAGAAGCTGGGTAGTAGTTATGGGAGCGCATTATTTTACGTGATGGCTGGAATCAATTACAAGCCGTTGACACCACGTTCGTATATGCTGAATTCGGCTGAGAGGTATCTTGATGTAACGTTCAATACTATTGGGAGGTTAGTGCTCGATGTTCCTGAGATTGCTTCTGATTCTTTTTATGGACAGATGAACGGGGCGCTGCCAGCGAAAGGTTTTTTCGTCTATACATCGAATAATACCAATCTTAATAAGATAACGGCGGTAGAAATCATTTCTGATGATACAGTAAGGTATCATCTTAATTCGGTGGTGGCTGGAATGAAATTTAGGGCAGGAGTTGAAGAGAGTGGAAGTTTCCGTTTCAAGGCTACATATCTAAGAGACAATGTTGGTGATCGGGTGAATTTTGTCTACAACGGAAATCTATACCGTTGTGACAATTGGTGTCCTTATTTTGAGTTTAATATAAATTGAAAAATTCCCGTCCTACTTTCACAAACCGGGCGGGATAACGACAAAACTACTATATGACCTTGGAGGTCATGTGGCAAAGGTAGTATTAATAATTAGATAATATTTGAAAAATGGATAGATTATTGACATTAGACCAAATTCGGGTGATATGCGTGTCGCTGTTTAGCTCGATATTAGCGTACCTAACACCTACCAAAGGCTTTCTTATAGCTTTGGCGGTGATGTTTGCCTTTAATATCTGGTGCGGTATGCGTGCCGATGGAGTGAGTAT
>ULTP01035455.1_pt1 | contig 45824 bp, 30 predicted proteins | sample 1957721 | NCBI WGS metagenome assembly ULTP01 (sample SAMEA4835737, study PRJEB28245) | human gut metagenome | biome: gut microbiome; material: fecal sample | place: Denmark | collected 2008 | reverse complement strand
ATCAAATACAAAAAAGAAAAGTGAAATTGTAAATCATATTCAAGAAATAACAACAGATGTAAATATTGCTACAAAGAAAAATTTAATTAATTCCCCAATACCTTTAATAATTGTGGAAACAGATGGCAATATTATTTGGAAAAGTCAAAAATTTATTGAAGAATTTAAGGAAATAGATATAAGCACATATTTAATGCCTTTAATTAAAGAAATAAAATTAGATTTGGAAAAAAATGAAGAAAACAAAGAAATATCTAAACAATTTAATATTGGAAAAAACATATATAAAGTTCGTGGTGGAGTAGCAAGAAGTAAGAAAAAAGATAAAAGAAATCAAAGAGAATATATATTAACATTATATTTTATAGATGATACAAAATATAATGAGCTTTTTGATTTATATAATAATTCTAAAAATTGTATCGCAATTGCTATGGTAGATAATTATGATGAAATTGTAAAAAGAGCAATACCAGAAGAAAAATTAGAACTAATTACAAATATCGAAAAAGAAATTTTTGATTGGGCTAATCGTACAGGTGGACTAATAGTAAAAACAGATAATGATAGCTTTATATACATTTTTGAACAACAATATTTATCAGAATTTGAAAAAGAAAAATTTGATATATTAGATAGAGTAAAAAAATTAAATAATAAAATTCAAATTACTTTAAGTATTGCTGTTTCAAATGAAGGTAAAACAAATTACGAAAAATACAAGTCAGCTTTAACAGCAATGGATATTGTATTAGGTAGAGGTGGAGACCAAGCTGTTGTTAGAAAAGATGGAAAATATAAATTTTATGGTGGTACAACACTAGAATTAGAAAAAAGAACAAAAGTAAAAGCTAGAACTATTGCTCATTCAATTTCTAATTTAATAACAGAATCAGAAAATGTAATTGTTATGGGACATACAAATATAGATATAGATGCAATAGGATCTGCAATTGGTATGTGTAAATTTGCAAAAAGTTTAGGAAAAGACTGTTATATTGCTTCAGAACCAAAAGGAAAATCATTAGATAAATTTTTAGAAGAACTGAAAAAATATCCAGAATATGAAAATATAATTATTCCTGAAGAAAAAGCAATGGAATTAATTACACCAAATACATTATTAATTATTGTAGATACACACAAAGTAAATTATGTAGAATTTCCAGAATTATTAAATAAAACAGAAAAGAAAATTATAATAGATCATCATAGAAAAGTAACTGATTATATAGCTGATGCAATATTAAGTTTCCATGAAGTATATGCTTCATCTACAGCAGAGTTAGTAACAGAGCTATTACAATATGCTTCTAATAATATAGAATTAAATTTAATTGAAGCAGAAGGTCTTTATGGTGGTATAATGGTAGATACAAAAGATTTTACATTTAAAACAGGTGTAAGAACTTTTGAAGCTGCTGCTTACCTAAGAAAATTTGGTGTAGATATAATTAGAGTAAAAAAATGGTTCCAAGCAGATTTAGAAAGTTATAACTTAATTGCTGAAATTGTAAAAAATACAGAAATAATTAATGATTCAATTGCAATAGGAATATACGAAAATTCAGATGATATCAATACAAATCTAATTTGTGCAAAAACAGCAGATGAACTTTTAACAATAAGTGATATTACTGCATCATTTGTTATAGGCAAAGTAGGAGATAAAGTATTTATTAGTGGTAGATCAATTGGAGATGTTAATGTTCAAATAATACTAGAAAAATTAGGTGGTGGAGGCCACATCACCTTAGCAGGAGCACAACTAGAAGGATTATCTATTGAAGATGCAAAACATGAATTAATAATTAGAATAAATGAATATTTATTAGAAAATGAATAAATTATTAAGGAGGTACTTATGAAGGTTATATTAAAACAAGATATAAAAGGTGTTGGAAAAAAAGATCAAATAGTAAATGCTGCAGATGGATATGCTAGAAATTATTTATTCCCTAAGAATTTAGCAGTTCCAGCAGATACAGGAAATATGAATAACTTAAAAGCAAAAAATGAATCAATAGCTTATAGAAAAGGTGAAGATTTAAAAGAATCTAAAGAAATCGCAGAAAAACTAAAAAAAGTAACTTTAAAATTTAAAGTTAAAGCAGGAGAAAATGGAAAACTATTTGGTGGAGTAACAGCAAAGGAAATAGCAGAAACTTTAAAAAAAGATTACAATATAAATATTGATAAAAAGAAAGTTTTATTAAATGAAACTATAAAAAATGCTGGTGTTACAAAAGTTGAATTAAAATTAAATGAAGGTGTTTTGGCAACAGTATCAGTTATGATTGTTGCAGAATAAATTTAACTTATTTGTAGGAGTAAATAATGGAAATAGGAAAAATACCACCACACGATATAGAGGCAGAGCAAGCAATACTTGGTTGTATGCTTACAGATAAAGATGCCGTTATTAGTGCAATAGAAGTTTTAAAAGAAGAAAGTTTTTATAGAGAAGATAATAGAGCAATATATTCTGCAATATTAAGCCTATATTCTAGAAATGAACCTGTTGATATTATTACTGTAAAAGCAGAATTAGTAGAACAAGGCAATTTTGAAAGAGTTGGAGGTTTAGAGTACTTAGCAGAATTACCAGAAAGAGTACCAACAACTGCAAATGTAGAAAAATATATTAAAATAGTTGACGAAAAAGCAACTCTTAGAAGTTTAATACAAACATCAAACGAATTAATTGCATTAGGATATGATGAATCAGAAGATGTTGATAGCATAATGGATATGGCAGAAAAAAAAGTTTTTGGTTTATCTCAAAAGAAATCAGCAAAAGGGTATACAGCTTTAAAAGATGTTTTAGTAGGATCATTTGCAGAATTAGAAAAATTGTACAATCAAAAAGGAAATGTAACAGGTATAACTACAGGATTTATTGATTTAGATAATAAGACAGCAGGATTGCATAATTCAGACTTAATAATTATTGCTGCTAGACCTGCGATGGGAAAATCTGCATTTGCTATAAATTTGGCAACAAATGCAGCAATAAAAGCAAATGTACCAGCTGTTATATTTAACTTGGAAATGTCAAAAGAGCAAGTTGGTAACAGAATTTTGTGTAGTGAAGCTATGGTAGATAGCAACAAAATAAGAACTGGACAAATAGAAGATGAAGATTGGATGAAATTAGCTACTACTTTAGGAGAACTTAGCGAAGCTCCAATATATATAGATGATACACCAGGTATTTCTATTATGGAAATTAGAGCTAAATGTAGAAAATTGAAATTGGAAAAAAATATAGGGTTAATAGTAATAGATTATTTACAGCTTATTCAAGGTACAGGAAAAAAGAATGCTAGCCGTGAGCAAGAAATTTCAGAAATAAGTCGTTCTTTAAAAATTTTAGCAAAAGAATTAGATGTTCCAGTAATTGCTTTGTCACAGTTATCTCGTACTGCTGAAAGAAGAGATGATAAAAGACCAATGCTTTCTGACCTTAGAGAGTCTGGTGCGATAGAGCAAGATGCTGATATTGTTATATTCTTATATAGAGATGATTATTATAATGAAGATACAGAAAAGAAAAATGTAGCAGAAGTTATACTAGCTAAACATAGAGGTGGTTCAACAGGAACAGTTGAATTAGCTTGGATGCCAAGTTATACTAAGTTTGCAAATTTAGATAGAAGATATAGTTAATTTGTGGGGGATACAAAATTAAAGTATAGATTACTTTATATGTATCTCTCAATTTATATAATAGGAAAGTAATCTGTACTTCCTATTATATAAAGGGATATGCTCAACTTTAATAAAAAGATTTCTTAAATAAAAATACTTTATACAGAAATTTGTTTTATCAAATTTTATATAATAACAATTAAAAGTGAGGAAAATATGGAAGAGTTTGAAAAAAGAGTTCTTAAAGTAATAAACAAATATAATTTAATACAAGAAAAAGATAAAATTGTACTAGGGGTATCTGGAGGACCAGATTCAATTGCTATGCTAGAATCTTTATATCAGATTAAAACAAATAATAAAATAGATTTCAAAATATGTGTTGCTCATATTAATCATGGTATTAGAGAAAATGCAAAAATAGATGAACAATTTGTTTTAGACTTTTGCAAAGAAAGAAAAATAGAATGTTATGTTTTACATTCTAAAGTTTTAGAACTTGCAAAAGATGAAAAAAGAGGAGTTGAAGAAACTGGAAGAAAAGTAAGATATGAATTTTTTAATGAAATAATGGAAAAAACTAATTCAAATAAAATTGCAATAGCACATAATAAAAAAGATAATGTAGAAACTATTATAATGAATGTGCTAAGAGGGAGTGGAGTAACAGGACTTTGTGGAATAGAACCAATTAGTGGAGCATATATTAGGCCACTAATATGTGAAAATAGAGAAGACATTGAAGATTATTTAAAACAAAAAAATATTATTCCAAGGATAGATGAAAGCAATTTTGAAAATGAATATACTAGAAATAAAATTAGAAACATAGTAATACCATATGTAGAAAAAGAATTTAATCCAAATATAATAGAAACAATTACAAGATTATCTGAAATAATAAAAGCAGATAATGAATATTTAAAAAAAGTGACAAAAGAAAAATATAAAGAAATATTAGTAAAAAAGCAAAATATGGCAAATAAGCAATTACAAAATTCAGAAAAAAATGTATATAACGAAGATGAATTGCCTACAATTATATTAGATTTAAAGAAATTTAATGAATTAGAAAATGTTTTACAAAAAAGAATTATTTTAATTGCAATAAGTGAGTTGTTTGGTACAACGCAAGGAATAGAAAAAGTGCATATAGATGATATAATAAAATTGTGTAACAAAAATATAGGTAATAAATTTTTAACACCGAACAAAAGAACAAAAATTGTAATCAAAAATAAAAAAATATTTATAATAGCTAAAGAATAGAGATCCGTAAGACCTATAAAAATCGAAATATTACAGCGATATTTCTTTTTATAAAAGGACTTGAAATGGCAAAATCTGTATGCTATATTTTAAACAAAGTGAAAGAAAAGGGAGGATATAAAACTTGAAAAACGGAATAAAAACATTAGCAACATGGCTAATTTTAGCAATTGTTTTTTTTGCATTAATTTCTGCATTATTTAACAATACAGATAAAAAAATGAATTATTCAGAATTAATGGCAAAAATTAACAATGGAGAAGTATCAAAAATAGAAATTTCTTCAGACAAAACAAAAGCATATGTTACATTAAAAGAAGATGCAACAGCTAAAACAACAAATTCAGTAAAGGAAGTTACTATTCCAAGTCTAGATAATTTTATGGATCAAATTTCAGATAAATTAGTAGACAATGAAATGACGATATCACAAGATGAAGAATCTGTATTTATGGCAGTACTTAGCATTTTCTCTCCATTTGTAATATTAATTATCTTTTTATTATTCTGGATTTTACTTATGAATCCAAATCAAAATGGAAATAAATCATCAATGTCTTTTGGAAAAAGCAAAGCTAGAATGATGAATACAACAGATAAAAATAAAGTTACATTTAAAGATGTAGCAGGTGTTGAAGAAGAAAAACAAGAATTAGAAGAAATTGTAGAATTCTTAAAATCACCAAAGAAATTTACAGATATGGGAGCAAGAATACCAAAAGGCGTTTTATTAGTAGGACATCCTGGAAATGGTAAAACTTTACTTGCTAAAGCTGTTGCTGGTGAAGCAGGTGTACCATTCTTTATTATAAGTGGTTCAGACTTTGTTGAAATGTTTGTTGGTGTTGGTGCCTCAAGAGTAAGAGATTTATTTGAACAAGCTAAAAAGAATGCACCTTGTATTATATTTATAGATGAAATTGATGCAGTTGGTCGTCAAAGAGGTGCTGGTCTTGGTGGAGGACATGATGAAAGAGAACAAACATTAAACCAATTATTAGTAGAAATGGATGGATTTAGTCCAAATGAAGGTGTTATTGTATTAGCCGCTACAAACAGACCAGATGTATTAGATAAAGCTTTATTAAGAGCTGGTAGATTTGATAGACAAATCGTAGTTTCATCACCAGATGTTAAAGCTAGAGAGCAAATATTAGAAGTTCATGCTAGAAAGAAAAAATTAGCAAATGATGTTGATTTAGGAATTATTGCTAAAAATACAGCAGGATTTGCTGGTGCTGATTTGGAAAATGTTTTAAATGAAGCAGCATTACTTGCAGCAAGAAGAGATAAAACAGAAATTAGTATGAAAGAAATAGAAGAAGCTATGGTAAAAGTAACAATGGGACCAGAAAAAAAATCAAGAGTAATTAGTGAAAAAGAGAAAAAATTAGTTGCTTTCCATGAAGCTGGTCATGCAGTTGTTAGTAAATTTTTACCAACACAAGATGATGTTCATCAAATATCAATTGTGCCAAGAGGAATGGCAGGTGGATATACAATGTATAGACCATCAGAAGATAGATCATTTATGAGTAAATCAGAAATGGAAGAAAATATTATATCTCTATTAGGTGGTAGAGTAGCAGAAGAATTAGTACTTGGAGATATTTCAACAGGTGCAAGTAACGATATTGAAAGAGCTTCAAAAATTGCAAGAGATATGGTTACAAAATATGGTATGAGCGAAAAATTAGGAACAATAACTTTCGGTTCAGGACAAGAAGAAGTTTTCTTAGGAAGAGATTTTGCAACACAAAAGAACTTTAGTGAGGAAACATCAGGTTTAATAGATGAAGAAGTAAAAAGAATAATAGATACAGCATATAATGCAGCAAGACAAATCTTATCAGAAAATATAGGAAAATTACATGATGTGGCAAATGTACTATTAGAAAAAGAAAAAATAGACGGAGAAGAATTCCAAAGCATCATGAATGCTTAAGTATATTAAGATAAAATGAATTTAAGTTATTGTTAATATACAAATAATAAAGTTTAATATGTACAATAATAAATTTATTTTAAATTCTTATTGTAAAAATTGAGTGAAAATGTAGATGTAAAAGTCTACATTTTTTTTTTGCAAATAATTTGTATTTAATCTTTTTAATTTATACAAACATAGTAAATTTTACTTTAAATCATCAAAAAACAGACTTAATAATTATAGTATATAAAATTACAGGTAAAATAGGCGAAATTGCTTTAAATTTGAATTACAAGTCTTTTGAGATATAAAAAGAATGAGGAATGACAGCGAAAATAAAAATATTAAAATGATGTTTATAAATTTGATAAATTATATTATGTTATATAAAAAACAGAAATGAATGATAAAAAAGGTATGCAAGCTCCAAATGACAATAAACAATAAAAAACAACAAAATATGTGAAAGAAACACCAGACTTTTAAGACAAATTAAAATGCGTAAGTCCTTATAAAAAAGAGAAAAAAGTTCAAAAAAGTAAATTAAGAATTATTCCTAATTTGTCTTGAAAGTCAACAATAAAGCTAGCAAAAATTTTGAAATTTTAAAAATGTAATAAAAAAGTTACATTTTTTAAAAATTTTTCCGTAAACCTTAGAGAGTAAAGTCATAACTCAAATGTAACCGAACAAAAAAATAAACAAAAAAAAACAAAGCAAAATCCTGCAAATGTGCTGGCTCTAAGTAAAAATAGAATTGTAAACATAAACTGTTAGCGTTTGACATTACTTTTTCATGTGTTACAATAAGGTCAAGAAACAACAAATACGTATTTTAAAGTTCTATAATATAGGGGGTACAATAATGAAGGTTATAAAAAGAGACGGAAGAAAAGTGGAATACGATAGCGACAAAATCGTAATTGCAATAAGCCAAGCTAATAAAGAAGTTGGTGGAAAAGATAAATTGTCAAGAGCAGATATAGAATTTATTACAAAATATATTGAAAATTTAGGAAAAACAACAATATCAGTAGAAGACATACAAGATATTATAGAACGTAAATTAATGGAATTTGGAAAATTTACACTAGCTAAAAAATATATTTTATATAGAGAAAGACATGCTATGATTCGTCAATCAAATACAACAGATGAAAGTATATTAAGTTTAGTTAGAAATTCAAATAAAGATACAATGGAAGAAAATAGTAATAAAAATGCTTTTTTAGCTGCAACACAAAGAGATTTAATAGCTGGTGAGGTTTCAAAAGATATTACAGATCGTTTAATCTTACCAGAAAGAATTGTTAAAGCACATAATGATGGTATATTACATTTTCATGATAAAGATTACTTCATTCAACCAATTCATAACTGTTGTTTAGTAAATATTGGAGACATGTTAGATAATGGAACTGTTATGAATGGAAAAATGATTGAAAGTCCAAAAAGTTTCCAAGTTGCTTGTACAGTTACAACACAAATAATTGCAGCAGTAGCAAGTAATCAATATGGTGGACAATCAATAGATATTAGACATTTAGGAAAATATTTAAGAAAAACATACGATAAAGCATATAATCATTATTTAAAAATGGGATATGGAGAAAAAGAAGCAGAAATATTAGCAAAAGATAAAAGACAAGAAGATTTAAAATCAGGTGTACAAACAATTCAATATCAAATAAATACATTAATGACAACAAACGGACAAAGTCCATTTGTAACATTATTTATGTTCCTAGATGAAAAAAATGAGTATATTGAAGAAATTGCCTTAATTATAGAAGAAATATTAAAACAAAGAATTCAAGGAATTAAAAATGATGCTGGTGTATATATAACACCTGCTTTCCCTAAATTAGTATATGTACTAGATGAAAACAACTGCTTAAAAGGTGGAAAATACGATTATTTAACAAAACTTGCTGTAACTTGTTCTGCAAAGAGAATGTATCCAGATTATATTTCAGCTAAAAAAATGCGTGAAAATTATGAAGGAAATGTATTTAGCCCAATGGGATGCAGAAGCTTCTTAAGTCCTTGGAAAGATGAAAACGGAAATTACAAATTTGAAGGAAGATTTAACCAAGGTGTTGTTAGTATAAATCTTCCACAAATAGGAATAATAGCTAATGGAGACGAAGCTAAATTCTGGAAATTATTTGATCAAAGATTAGATTTATGCAAAGAAGCTTTAATGTGCAGACATAATGCTTTACTTGGAACAAAATCAGATGTTAGCCCAATTCACTGGCAATATGGTGGTTTAGCAAGACTTAAAAAAGGTGAAACAATTGATAAATTATTATATGGTGGATATTCTTCAATTTCATTAGGATATATCGGATTGTATGAACTAACAAAATTAATGAAAGGTGTTTCACATACAGATCCAAAAGGAGAAGAATTTGCATTAAGAGTAATGAATCATTTAAAAGAAAAAACAGAAGAATGGAAAGAAGAAACAAATATTGGATTTGGTTTATATGGAACTCCAGCAGAATCTTTATGTTATCGTTTTGCAAGAGTAGATAAAGAAAGATTTGGAGATATTGAAGATGTAACAGATAAAGGTTACTATACAAATTCTTACCATGTTGATGTTAGAGAAAAAATTAATGCTTTTGATAAACTAAAATTTGAAAGTCAATTCCAACCAATATCAAGTGGTGGTGCAATTTCTTATATAGAAATACCAAATATGAAAAACAATATAACAGCATTAGAAACAGTTGTTAAATTTATTTACGACAATATTCAATATGCTGAATTTAATACAAAATCAGATTATTGCCAAAATTGTGGATTTGATGGAGAAATTATTATAAATGAAAATAATGAATGGGAATGTCCACAATGTGGTAATAAAGATCATAGCAAAATGAATGTAACAAGAAGAACATGTGGATACTTAGGTGAGAATTTCTGGAATGTTGGAAAAACAAAAGAAATTAAATCAAGAGTATTACATCTATAATTAACCAATGATAAAACACTGGATTTACAAATGATAATATAATTAACTACCCACTCAAAGGCCGTTTGCCAAAATATTTATGCAAACGGCTTATTATATAATAAATATAAAAAAATTAAAGAGAAAGGAATTAATAAGTTAAATATTTATTTAATTTATTATAATAGAAACAAATGAACTATGCAGATATAAAAGATGTAGATATTCAAGATGGACAAGGAGTTAGAACTTCTTTGTATGTTAGTGGATGTCATTTTCATTGTAAAGAATGCCACAATAAAGAAGCTTGGGATTTTAACTATGGTAAAGTTTTTGATGATGCTGCAAAAGAAAGAATTTTTAAAAACTTAGAACATGATTATATAGAAGGTCTATCTTTATTAGGAGGAGAACCTTTAGAAAAAGTTAATCAACAAGTATTAGCAGGCTTTGTAAAAGAAGTAAAAGATAGATTTCCAAATAAATCTATTTGGTGCTGGACAGGATACGATTTTGAAAAAGATGTTTTAAATGATATGTATCAAAAATATGATTATACAAGAGAAATGTTAAAATATATAGACATAGTTGTCGATGGACAATTTGAAGCTGATAAACATTTAGTAGATTTAAAATTCAGAGGATCATATAATCAAAGAAAAATTGATGTGCAAGCAAGTATAAAACAAAATAAATTAATTAGATTAAAATTTGGTGATGAAGATAGATATGCAGAAGAAATCAAAAATCCAAAAATTTACAAAGAAATCAAAACTAATGTTGAAGAAAATAATAATGCAAATACAGAAAGCACAGTAATTACATTTGTACCAGAATTTGTAAATAATTCTAATTTTGTAGAAAAAGAAGTAGAAGAAAACATAGCAGCAAAACCAATTAAAGAAATAAAACTAACTGAAGAGGCAGAAAATATATTAAAAATAAACAAAAGAAAAAATAGCTAAATATAAAACCGTTTAAACTATATATTCATATATGAAGTGAAAATAAGAAAGGAATTAGAACTTATGGAAAATATTAAAATTTTTTCTTGTAGTGAATCGGCAGATAAGTTTACAAAAGAAGTATGTGATTACTTAAAAATTGATCCAGGGGAAATAGTAAGAATGAAGTTTAAAAATGATAATAACTTTGTTCAAGTAAAAGAAACTGTTAGAGAAAAAGATGTATTTTTAATCCAAACAACTATGCCACCAGTAAATGAAAGAATAATGGAATTATTAATTACGATTGATGCAATAAAAAGAGCATCTGCTAAGCGTATAACAGTTGTTTTACCATATTATATATATTCAAGATCAGATAAAAAAGATCAACCACGTATTCCAGTTACAGCAAAGTTATTTGCTCAATTAATAGAAGCTGCAGGAGCTAATAGAGTGCTTACATGCGATTTACACAATCCTGCAATATCAGCTTATTTTAATATTAACTGTGATGTTTTAACAGGAAAATCATTATTAGAAAAATATTTTGATATAAAAGATATAGATAATAAAGTTGTTGTAGCTACTGATGCAGGAAGTTCAAAAAAAGCATATAAATATGCAGAACATTTTAAATGTCCAATTGCTTTAATAGATAAAAGAAGAGAAGGTAACAATGATAAAGCAATAGCAACAAGTGTAATAGGAGATATTAAAGGGAAAAATGCTTTAATCTTTGATGATGAAGTAGATACAGCAGGATCAATTATGGAAACAGTTGAGGTTATAAAGAAATTTGGTGCAAAAGATATATATGTAGGATGTACACATGGAGTTTTGTCAGGTCCTGCAATAGAAAGAATAAAAAATTCATCTATAAAAGAATTAGTAATGACAAATACAATACCTTTACCAAAAGAAAAACAAATAGATAAGATTGCAGTAGTATCAATTTCAGAATTATTTGGAGAAGCAATTAAAAAAATTAATGAAGCAACTTCAATAGGTGAATTATTTGAACCAAATTAAAACAAAGTACAAAATCTCTGAATTGTTACTAAATATTGAATTTAAAGCAAATTTGCTATTGACAAGTAGGCTGAAAATAATGTATAATAGGTAACAGTTAAGAAGTCTAAAGGATTATTACATAAATCCCACAAGATGGTTTCGAGCTTCGGAAGGAGGGGAAATAATGTCAGAGGTTAAAGTAAATAATGGTAATATAGAAGACGCTCTAAAAAGATTTAAGAGACAATGTGCAAGAAACGGCGTATTACAAGAAGTAAGAAAAAGAGAACATTATGAAAAACCAAGTGTAAAAAGAAAGAAAAAATCAGAGGCAGCAAGAAAAAGAAAATTCTAAAAAGCTTAAATAGATTTTAATAAGGTTGTAGAGGACGGATATCAAAATCCGTCCTTTGTTATATAATAGGAAAGTGCTTTGCATTTTCTGTTATATAAGGGCTAACGCCCAACTTTTATAGGAGGTATAATATGTTAAAAGAAAAATTAATGGAAGATTTAAAATCAGCTATGAAAGAAAAAGATGAAATAAAGAAAAATACTGTTCAAATGGTTAGGGCTGGTATATTACAAATCGAAAAAGATAAAGGAATAGAAGTAGAAGATAATCAAATAATCGATATTATAGCAAAAGAAGTTAAAAAAAGAAAAGATGCTGCTATTGATTTTGAAAAAGGTGGTAGAGAAGATTTAGTAGAAAAAAATAATAAAGAGATAGAAATATTATCTGCTTATTTACCAAAACAATTATCAAAAGAAGAAATAGAAGCAATTGTAAAAGAAATAATTGCAGAAGTTAATGCAACAACAATCAAAGATATGGGAAAAGTAATGAAATCAGCTAAAGAAAAAATTGGTGCTGCTGCAGATGGTAAAACAATAAATGAAGTTGTAAAATCTTTATTAGCATAAATATAAGGATATGTGAAATATAAAAACATAATTTTAAATAAAAATTAATAAAGCCATTTGATAATATAATTGTTTTTTATACCTTGGTGTCGCAATCTTCGTTTTTCTATTTAATATGAAGATTGCTCCATTCGCACTCGCACAGCTCGTTTAATCGCTTACGCGGTATTGCAAAACAATATATATCAAATGGCATTTATATTTGTTATATAATAGAAAAATATTCTAAAATTTCTACTATATAAAAGTTTTTGCACACAAGTTCTTTCAAAAACATTGTTTTTATATGTTATTTTCCAATAAATAATTGTACTAATATTTTTCCATAAGTAGGACTGTTTACAACAGCAATACCAGTATAATTGAAGGCGTTGCTCAAAATATTATTTTTGTGTGATTCAGAAGCCATTAAAGCATCTACTGCACCAGTGATACTAGAGTTTCCTGCGATATTTTCACTAGCAGTTTTGTATTTTATATTATTACTATCTAACATTGCATATAAAGTGCCATAAGTTGGAGATGTGTGTGAAAAATAATTGTTTTTTACTAAATCATCAGCTTTTAATCTTGCAACATTTTGCAAATCTTCATCAATTTCTAAATCAGATAAATTGTATTTCTTTCGTTCTGCATTAATTAAATTTATAAATTCCTTTTCATCATCAGTATAATTTAATAAAGGAGTATCTAAAGCAGTTTCAAAGCTACTTGAGGTTTCTACAGAAGTTTCACCCGTAGAAGATGAAGTTTCAGAAGTGATATTCTTTACATCAGAATTAGAATTACTTTCATTAGCTTTAGAAATTTCTAACGGATTTTCTTCAGTTCCAGTATATGGTTCAATATAGTCACTATAAACAGTACCTATAATGTTTTTTTCAGATTGAACAACATACCAATTTCCAATTTTTGCAAAAACTCGTATGTAGTCTCCCTTTTTTAATATTCCAACAGCTTGATATGAAATTCCTGGACCTCTACGGATATTTAGGTGTGAAGCTGTTACAGTAGCATATTCAAAATCAACTTTTTCAACATTTTCCGAACCAAAGGATATAGAGTAAATACTAATAAATAAAATAATTAAACAACTAATTATACAAATTGTATTTTTGTACTTAAATAAAAAATTTTTCATAAAAACATTTCCTTTCTTAATTTAATAAAGAAATTATGGACAAGTGATATGGATTTTATACATAAAAATAGGAAATAAATGTATAAATCTTTAATGAATTTCATATTTATAAAATGGTGATAATAATGAAATTTGTTAAAAGATGCATAGTTGCAATTTGTTTATTTAATATAATTTTTTTTAATGTAAATTGTTTTGCAGATGTAGAAAATGAAGATGAGATTAATAGCTTAGAAAGTATTGAAACAAATTCGGATAATACATATAAAGCTCCAAAAGTTTTATCTAAGTATGCAATCTGTATTGAAAGAACAACAGAAACAATTTTATTTGAAAATAATGCTTATGAAAAAACAGCTATGGCGTCAACGACTAAGATTATGACAGCAATAATAGCAATCGAAAAAGGAAATTTAAATGATATTGTAACAATTTCTAAAAAAGCTGCGCAAATAAATGGTTCAAGACTTGACTTAAGAGAAAATATGCAAATTAGTTTAAAAGATTTATTATATGGTTTGATGCTTAGATCTGGAAATGATGCTGCAATTGCAATAGCAGAATATATAAGTGGTAGTACAGAAGAATTTGCAGTTTTAATGAATGAAAAAGCAAAGTCTTTAGGTATGAATAATTCGCATTTTGTAACACCAAATGGTTTAGATGATGATCAGCATTATTCAACAGCTTATGATATGGCTGTTTTAACTAATTATGCATTAAACAATAAAGTATTTGATGAAATTGTTGGCTCTAAGAAAATATCTATTAATTGGAATGGAAATTCTAGGGAAATATCAAATACAAATGAGTTATTAGGAAATTATAATGGTGTATATGGAGTAAAAACTGGATTTACCTTTGGAGCAGGTAGATGTTTAATTTCAGCTTGTAAAAGAAATGGATTAGATGTAATTGTAGTAGTTTTAGGAGCAAATACAAAAAAAGATAGAACAAATGACTCTGTAAAAATATTAAACTATGTAAATAGTTCTTATGAAATGGTGGACATAAGTTCGATTATAATGAATAGCTTTGAAAAAGGTAGTAAATATTTTGAAGAAAATGTTAAATATGAAAAAATTGCTAACAAAGCAGAAATTGAACTTAAGTCTATGGAAAACACTATTTATCCAATTTTAAAAAATAAAATATCTCAAATTACTTCAAAAAGTTTTTTAATGTTAAAAATATCTAATAATATGCAAAAAAATACCAAAATTGGAATAGTGCAAATATATGTAGATAGCAAATTATTAGTAGGATATGACATAATTTTATCAAATGCGATTGTGAAAAAAGATGCAAAATATTATATAAGTGATATTTTTAAAAATTACTGCAGATATTTTTGCTCAAAATCTTGATTTAATGGCAAAAATGTAATATAATTGAAATATGATGGGAAAATTGTAGAATCCCAACAAGTGTAAGGTTTTAATCAGGTAATTAGTCAAATATTTATATTGACTAAAATCTTAAAATGATTAAAATATAATTATAATACTATGTAAAGGAAGGATAAATATATGTTTAGAACAAAAATTAAAAAGTTACTAGCAGTATTATGTATAATGGTTTTAATAATGCCATATACATCAGAAGTTTTAGCTGCAAGTTTAACACACGAAACAGAAAAAGCATTAATAGAAACATCTCGTTTACATGAAGGTGGAGAGGAATCAAGTGGAACTTTATCTAGCGATTATGCAGATGAATATGATACAAATCCTTATACATACCGAATAAAAGATACAATTATATTCAAATTAATGCAATCTGGAGATACAAATTTTCAAGATTCAATGTATTGCTTAAATGCAGAAAAATCATTTCCAGGACAAGGTAGTTTAGAATATGAAAATAAAGGAAATTTTAAAGATTCTTCTAATGAAAATGTAAAAGCTTTAGGATTATCAGATAGTGATTACAAAGCTCTAATTTGGCTTGTTAATAATATGTATTTAAGAAAACAAAATCCAGAATACAAAGATGAATTTTTAGCAAAAGCATTTGCAGATAAAATAGAAGCTGAAAAAAATAGTATACCACCAACAACTGTTGATTTAATAAAATCAAAATTAACAGATGATGATATAGATGTTGTACAACAATGGGCAATTTGGTATTTTACAAATAGAAATACAGAAAAATATGCTTCATTTGGTTCTATTTCAATAACAGGATTAGATGTAGCAACAATGCAAGAAGTATCAGGAAGTTATTTAGATGTTACAGGTTCTGCAATTCGTCAAGAATATGCAACAGTTTTATATAATTATTTAGTAAAAGCAGCTTTAGCCGGAGAAGAAACAAATGAAGTTACATATCCAAGTATTGCAGTAAAGAATACAGATATAAATAGCACTGTAGATGGAAAATATTATAAAGTTGGACCATTTAAAGTAAATAGTGGAAATGCAAGTGCAAGTTCATATACAATCAAATTAACAGATGGTGAAAATGAACTAAATACAGATAAGTATTCAATTTTAATTGAAGGAGAAGATAAATTTACAACTAAAAAAGTAAATGAAATCTTTGATCAAAATTATTACATATATTTACCTATAGAAAATAACGATATATCAAAAGTACAATTACAATTAAATTATAAAAAATATGAAACAAAAGCTACTTTATGGGAAACAAACGATTCAAAATATCAACCACTTGTGTTAATAACAAAAGAAAACACACCTGTAGAAGAAGTAGTATTTAAAAGTATTGAAGAAAAAACAGCAGATTTAGCATTAAAAAAATATATAATTTCAGTAAATGGAGAAGAAGTTAAACGTTCAAACAATACTACATCAAATCAACCATTAGTTGATGCAAGAGATTTAGTTTCTGGTGGTGAAAATGCTAAATATTATGCAGAAAAATCACCGGTAGAAGTATCAGCAGGAGATAAAGTTGTATTTGAAATAAGAGTATACAACGAAGGTGAAATTGATGGAAAAGCAACACAAATAGTTGATTATTTACCAGAAGGTTTAACTCTTACAGAAAATAGTACAATAAATGACAAATATGGATGGACAAAATCAGCAAATGGAAGAGTAATCTCAACAACTGCAACAGCAAATGTTACAATTCCAGCATTTAGTAAAGAAGAAAATGTTATAACAAGTACATTTGTACAAGTTGAATGTACAATTTCAGAAAAAGCAGATTCAGGAAAAGTTTTAACAAATGTAGCTGAAATTTCAGCAGACGATATAAAAGATAGAGATTCTAATCCAGGATCAATAAAACAAGAAGATATAAATACAGAAACATTTACAGGAAACAAAGACAACAAATCAGATTTAACAGATAAAGACTATGACTACAAAGGTTTAGAAGATGATGATGACTTTGAAAAACTAATTGTAAAAGGCGGATCATTTGACTTAGCATTAAAGAAATTTATTACAAGAGTTAATGATAAAGCAACAACAGGAAGAGAACCAGTTGTTGAAGTAAAACCTTTAAAAGATGGATTAAAAAATGCAACATATACAATGTCAAAAACACCAGTAACAGTTAAAAAAGGTGATATAGTATTATATACAATTCGTGTATATAATGAAGGAACAAAGAGTGGATATGCAGAAGAAGTTGCAGATTACTTACCAGAAGGATTAGGATTCTTAGTAAATCATACAGTAAACATTGATAATTATTGGGCAATTCCAACAGATGGAAAAACAATAAAATTATCTGATATAGAAAATGGAACATCAAATTTAACAAAAGATGATTTTACAGGAATTACAGATTTAAAAGATGTAGAAGTAGTTACAGGAAAAAATGTAAAATTAACATCTACAAAACTTAAATCAAATGATACAGATACAAAAAATTTAATAGTTGGATTTGATCCAAGCAAAGATAAAGAATTATCATATAAAGATATACAAGTTGCTTGTATAGTTTTAGCAGATGAAGTAAAAGATAATAATTGCAAAAATATAGCTGAAATTACTAAAAACAGTGATGAAGATAGAAAAGATATTACAGACAGAGATTCAACACCAGATACAGTAGATCCAAATAATTATCCAGGAAAAGATAAAAATCAAGATGATAATGATTATGAAGATTTAACAATGGAAGAACCAAAAGTATTTGATTTAGCATTACAAAAATTCATTACAAATGTAAATAATACAGCTGTTACAGATAGAGAACCAGTTGTTACAAAAAATAGTGATGGAACACTAAAATATGTTCGTAAAACAGATGCAGTATCAGTAGCTAATAATGATGTAGTAACATATACAATTCGTGTATACAACGAAGGTGAACAAGCAGGATATGCAAAAGAAGTTAGTGATGATATACCAACAGGTTTAGTTTACTTACCAGATAATGAAACAAACAAAAAATATGGTTGGAAATTATACGATAAAAATGGACAAGAAACAACAGATATTAATCAAGCTGTTTCAGTAAAAACTGATTATTTATCAAAAGAAAAATCAGAAGCTAGAAAAGAAAATAATTTATTAAATCCTTATGATAAAAATGCAGAAATTAGTAAAGAAACTGGAAAACTAAATCCAGACTACAGAGATGTACAAATAGCTTTCAAAATTTCAGAAGATTCATTAACAAAAGATACAACAAAAAAAGATGAAAGACAAATAATAAATACAGCTGAAATAACAGATGACGAAGACAAAGATGGAAATCCAGTTGATGATATAGATTCAACACCAGGAAATAACAAAGATGGTGAAGATGATATTGACAAAGAAAAAGTATATGTAAAATATTTTGACTTAGCATTAAAGAAAGATTTAGTAAAAATAGTAATTACAGAAGATGGAAATACTAGAGAAATAAATGTAGATGATCCAGATAAATTAATGAAAGTTGAAATTAATAGAAAGAAAATAAATTCAACACAAGTTAAATTTATTTACAAAATTACTGTAACAAACGAAGGTGAAATTGCAGGATATGCAAAAGAAATTAAGGATTATATTCCAGATGGATTAAAATTTGTTCAAGAAGATAATAAAACTTGGTCACAAGTTTCAGATAAAGTTATAGTTACAAATGAACTTGAAAACAAATTATTAAATCCAGGAGAAAATGCTTCAGTATATGTAACATTAGAATGGGAAAAATCTGAAAACAATATGGGACAAAAAGTTAATACAGCAGAAATTAGTAAAGACTATAATGATAATGGTTCAAAAGATATAGATTCAACACCAGATAACAAAGTTGCAGGCGAAGACGATATAGATACAGCACCAGTAATTTTAAGTATATCAACAGGTTCTGAACAACCATATATAGTTTTACCAACAGCTATTATTACAATATTAGCAACAGGTGTAGTATTAATTAAAAAATATGTACTTTAATTAAATAATAGTATAAATTAATAAAAAAAGTGTTACTTATGTAGCACTTTTTTTGTGTATAAATCATGTATATAAATTATTTAAAAAATTAATATAATTTATATATAGTGAATTTTAAAATTATTTTGTATTTTATTGGTAAGCATAGCCTTCGGCAAATTATGAATAAATTTACTAAAAAAATCAAAGTTTTGACATTTACAATAAAAATTGTATATGTTATAATTTATTTTGAAATAAAATAGGAGAGGTGATAAAATGAACCAAATTTTGGATTATAACCCTAATAAAAGCAGTAAAGGTTCATCTGGTTCAGATAAAATAGTCAGATTTTTTGCAATAATACTTATTATTTTTGCTTTATGTTTGGTAGCAAGTGGTGTATATAGAATGTGGTCTAGAAATCAAAGCAATAATAATTCAGCAGTAGCTCAACAAGCAGAAAAAGCTACAATAAATGTAGAAGTAGCAGATAGTTCTGCAAAAATAACTGTTACACATACAAAAGCAATAGAAAGTTTAATATATTGTTGGAATGAAGATACTGAAACACTTATAAAAGCATCAGGTGAAAATTCACTAGAAAAAGAAATACAACTTCCAACAGGTACAAATGTATTACATGTAAAGGTTGTTGATGTTGACGGAAATGAAACAACTTATGAAAAAGAGATTACAGCAGTAAATGGATCTGATTTGAAAAAACCAGTAATTACATTAACAGTTACAGATAAAGGAAAATTAAAAATAACTGCTACTGATGAAACAGAAATTTCATTTATTACATATACATGGAACAATGATGAAACAGTTAGAATAGATGCAACAGATGACAAAAAGAAAATAGAAACAGAAATAGAAATTCTAAAAGGAAAAAATAATATAACAGTGTCTGCTGTTGATACAAGTAACAATACAACAACAGAAGTAAAAGAATATAATGGATTAACAAAACCAGAAGTTAAATTAACATTATCTTCAGATAAAACAAAAGTAAATGTTTCAATATCACATGAAAATGGATTAAAAGGTGTATCAGGTTCACTAAACGGACAAGATTTTAATGTAGATGGTGTAACAGAAGGAACAACAAGTTTAAACTTTGATTTAAATTTAGTTGAAGGTGCAAACAAAGTAAAAGTTGTTGCAACAAGTACTGATGGAACAGAAACTATTGCAGAACAAGAGTTTACTTATGGAACAGAAACAACAGAAAATCCAACAAATACAACAGAAAACAATACAACAGATACAGGAAATGATAATCAAGATAAACCAAAAATTTCAGCAGAACAAAAAGCTGATGACAAGAAAAAAATTGTAGTAGACATGAAGTATGAAAAAGGAATAAAATCTGCAACATTACAATTTAATGGTCAAAATTATGATATAAATATAGCAGAAAATACAAAAGAGGGTAACTTCGAATTAGACTTAGCAGAAGGTGAAAATAAAGTAATATTAACAGTTGTAGGTAGTGATGGAGCAACACAAGTTTTAGAAAAAAGTTTTACTGTACAATAGAAAAATAGGAGATGTATATGATACAAGAAGTTTATATAATAGATGATCAAAAAGAATTAATTGAAAATTTGAAGCTGGAATTTAAAGATGACAAAGAATATAAATTTAAAACAGTAGGAACAGATAATTTAGAAGAAGCTTTAAGAAATATACCATCTCTTATTATAATAGATGAAGATACAGCAAAAATGGATATTATCGACTTATGTAAAAAAATAAGAGCAGATGAAGACAATAGTATTACACCAATAATAGTGATAACATCAAACAAAGATAGAAATCATAGAATAGAAGTTTTAAAAACACATGTAGAGTATTTTATAAAAAAGCCAATAGATGAAGAATATTTGTATTATACAATAAAAAATATTACATCATTAATGTATATAAATAGAAGAGTTAGTCCTTTAACAGGACTACCTGGAAATGTACAAATTCAAGCAGAAATGAAAAAAAGATTATTGAATAAAGAAGTATTTGCAATAATGTATTTTGATTTAGATAATTTTAAGGCATATAATGATGTTTATGGTTTTGCAAATGGAGATGAAATAATAAAATTTACAGCAAAAGTTATTTTGAAACATGTTCATAATATAGAAAATAGCGATAATTTTGTTGGACACATTGGTGGTGATGACTTTGTTGCAATTATAGGAGAAACCGATTATGACAAAGTTTGTCAAGACATAATTGCTGAATTTGATAGTGAAGCTGTAAATTTTTATAATAATGAAGATGTTGAAAGAGGATATGTAGAAGTTGCAAATAGAAAAGGAATAATAGAACAATTTCCACTAACATCCATTTCAATTGGTGTTGTAGAAGTAGATAATAAAAAAATTAAAACAACATTAGAAATAGGTGAAGTTGGTGCTCAAGTAAAACACCAAGCTAAAACAATTATGGGAAGTACTTATGTTATAAATAGAAGAAAATTTTAGGAGAAATCCTAAAATTTTTTTTGCATTAAATTTGAAATTTTTTTATCAATACGGTTTATTTGTATTTGAGCAAATAAACTGTTTTTTTTCTTTATTTCTTCTTTTTTGTTTATCAATTCAATAGCAGTTTTTCTATTTTCCTCTGGAATTTGAGATAAAAGTTTTGATATCTTAATTCTATCAGTAACTTCTTTTAAATAATCAATATTTTCGTCCATTTTTAAGCCTCCTAAAAGAGTTATTTATTTGTTATATAACATAAAAATAACACATCATACTCAAAATGTCTATATTAATTTTTTGAAGAATTATCAAAAAAGTCCATTATACCAGCGTAAATACCCCAAGCAATTTTTTCTTGATAGCTATCTTGTTTTAGTAAATTTGCTTCTTCTGGATTAGAAAGAAAACCACATTCAACTATTACAGTAGGGACTTTAACATTTTCAATAATATACTTATCTTTAATACTTTGAGGGATTCGCTTATTTGAAATTTGTATACTATTATTTAAGTTTTCTTGAATAAGATTACTTAAAATTTTTCCCTCTTCAGAGTCTTTTTTGTAAAAAGTTTGCCAACCATAATATTTACTTTGTTCAATTTTATTTAGATGAATAGAAATAAATAAATCACTATCAGAAGAATTACCAATTTTTACACGATTTTTCATATCTGATACTTTCATTTCTCTTAAAGATTTGTTATCTAAATCATAAATACCATTTTCATCGGAACGAGTTAGTATAACATTGCAATTACTAGCTTCAAGCAGTTTCTGAAGTTTTAATACTATTTTTAAATTTATACCAGATTCGGTAAGACCATCTTTATTTTGAGCACCTTCATCTGGAATACCATGTCCAGCATCAAGTGTAATAGTGTGCCCAGTAACAGGAGTTGATGATGTTGATATAGTATTAGTATTTTCTAATTTGTTTAAAGAAAGACTTGCAAAAAAGATTGAAAAAACAAGTGCAAATTCAATAAAAAGCAATCTTTTTTTATTAATAATAATCATGAATAATCTATCCTTTTTTATGTGAAATTTATTAATATAGTTTATGAAAAAATAATTTAATAATGATTAAATTTTAAAAGATAAGATAAAAAAGTATAAAAAATTTAGAATAGCAGAAAATATTTCTAATGAATTACAAGAAATTAGTTTGAAAATTTAAAATTCAAATTGATGATTTTTTATATTTTATGAAAATCTTGAAAATTTATTAAAATATAAAAAATATTGCGCAAGAAAGGAATAAATCTTTTTATGAAAAATTATAGAGAATTAAATATTTCTGGAACAATTCTTGATACAATACAATTAGAAAAATATATGGAGAAAATAGCGTCAGAACATAATATTTCTAATTATAGTGATATTGACACATATCCATTAGAAACATTAAAAATAAGCTACCACACTATTTTAGAAACATATAATTTATTATCAAAACATATAAAAATGGGAATAAAAGTACACTCAGCAGGTGAATGGATTTTAGATAATTTTTATATAATTGAAGAAAATGTAAAATCAATACAAAAAGATTTATCTGTAAAGAGATATAAACAAATGCTAGGAATTTCAAATGGAAAATATATTGGTTTTGCTAGATGTTATGTATTGGCATCTGAAATAGTAGCATTTACGGATTGTAAAATAGATAAAGAAACAATAAATACATGTTTAAGAGCATATCAAAAAAAGAAGTTATTAAGTATGCAAGAAATCTGGGATTTAGGAACTTTTTTAAAGTTAGCTTTAATTATTAAAATTAGTGAAATGTGTGAAAAAATATATTTAGCACAGATTCAAAAAGTGAAAGTCGAAAATATTTTACAAAGAGTAATAGAAAAACAAGAAGGCAAAGAATATAAAGTAAGTACAAGTATAAGAATTAGAGAAACAGAGCCCAAATATCCATTTATAGAGTATATGGCATATAAGTTAAAAGAATACGGCAAAGGTGCAATAGAGTATCAAAAAATATTAGAAAAAGAAGTTGCAAAATTAGGTCTTACAGTATCAGAAGTCATTCAAAAAGAGCATTTTCATATAGCAAATATAAAAATTACGATAGGAAATGGAATAAAAAGTTTAAAAGAAATTGGACATATTAATTTTGGTGAATTATTTTCATATACAAATGCTACAGAAGAGATTTTAAAACAAGATCCAGCAAATGTATATAAATATATGGATGAAGAAAGTAAAAATTATTATAGAGAACAAATATCAAAAATTTCTAAAAAAAGTAAAATATCTGAAGTTTATATAGCAGAAAAAATAATTGAGCTTTCAAAAAGATATGAAAACAAAGAAAAATTATCAGAAAAACGTAAATCACATGTTGGGTATTATTTGATTGATAATGGAATAAATGAACTAAAGAAAGCATTAGAAATTAAATATAAAAAAGAAAATAAAAATGAAACTGGAATAAAATTATATATTGCATTATTAATAATATTACCAATATACTTTGATTTTATCTTGTCATATTTAATTTATTATTCTTATCAAAATTTGTTTTTTAGTATTTTAATGGCAATAGTATTGTATATACCAATTTCTGAAATAATAGTAAAAATTATTAACTATGTACTAAGTAAATGTAAGAAACCAGAAAAATTACCTAAGATGGATTATGAAAAAGGATTGCCAAAAGAAGCAACAACATTTGTAGTAATTCCAACAATATTAAAAAGTAAAGAAAAAGTTGCAGAAATGATGAAGAAATTAGAAGTGTATTATTTGGCAAATAATATAGAAAATGTATATTTTGCATTACTGGGTGATTGTTCGGAAGAAGAAAATCAAAATATGCCTTTTGATTATGAAGTAATGGAAGAAGGAAAAAAATGGGAAGAATATTTGAATAAAAAATATAAAACAGATAAATTTCCAATATTTCATTTCTTATATAGAAAAAGAACATGGAATGAATGTGAAAAATCTTTTATAGGTTGGGAAAGAAAAAGAGGATTATTAGTCACATTCAACGAATATATTTTAGGAAAAAAAGAAAATGATTTTTTAGAAAATACAATAGAAAAAAACAAAGAATTTTTGCCGAAAATAAAATATATTATTACATTAGATAGTGATACAAATTTAGTATTAGAATCAGTTCCTAAATTAGTAGGTGCAATGAATCATATATTAAACAAACCTGTTTTAAAAGGAAAAAGAGTTATAAATGGTTATGGCATTATGCAGCCTAGAATAGGGCTTGATTTAGATTTAGCACAAAAAACATATTTTATAGAACTTTACAGTATGCAAGGTGGAATTGATTTATATTCAAATGCAATTTCTGATATTTACCAAGACTATTTTAAAGAAGGGATATTTACAGGAAAAGGAATTTATGATGTAGAAATATATAGTAAAATTTTAGAAAATGAAATTCCAGAAAATACTGTATTAAGTCATGATTTACTAGAAGGAAATTATTTAAGATGTGGATTACTTGGAGATGTAATATTACTAGATGGATATCCTTTAAAATATCTTCCATATATTAAGAGAAGTCATAGATGGATTAGAGGAGACTGGCAAATTGTAAAATGGTTAAATAACAAAAATATGAATAGAATTTCCAAATTTAAAATATATGATAATTTAAGGAGAAGCCTTGTAAATGTACTTGGTTTTATTGGTATTTTATTAGGTGCAATCTTTTATAAATATTTAAGATTCAGTAATACATTAATAGCTATCTCTTTAATTTCTATAATATGTTCTTATATTTTAGATATTTTAAATATTATTATATTTAAAGAAAGTTATATAGAAGGCGAAATATATGCAGATAAAAAGTTTTCTAACGATATAGGAAATAGTAAAAAAAGTATTTTAAAATTATTACTACAAGTATCTTTTTTACCTTATGAAGCTTATGAAAATCTTGATGCAATAATAAAAAGTATTTATAGAATGAAAAATAAAACTAAATTGTTAGAATGGGTTACAGCAGAAGATGGAGAAAAACAAAGTAAAAATAATTTGAAATCATATTGTGAAGAAATGATATTTAATATAATAATTGGAATTACATTATTTTTTGTACCAATAATAACTATAAGAATTTTAGCTGTTTTATGGTTTGTTGGACCTTTTTTAGCATGGTATATAAGCTTAGATAGAAAAGAAAACAATGAATTACAAGCAATAGAAAAAGGGTATTTAGAAGAAGTAGCAAGAAGAACATGGAATTTTTTTGAAGATTATATAAAACCAGAAAATCATTATTTAATGATAGACAATTATCAAGAAGATAGAGAAAGAAAAATAGTAACAAGAACATCTTCAACCAATATAGGATTATCACTAATTGCTGTTATATCTGCTTATGATTTACATTTTATAAATTTTTCACAAGCAAGAAAATATATAGAAAATATATTAAATACAATAAATGATTTAGCAAAATGGAATGGACATTTATATAATTGGTATGATACAAGAACTTTGCAACCTTTAATGCCAAGATATGTTTCAACAGTAGATAGTGGAAACTTTGTAGGATATTTATATATATTAAAACAATTTTTAATAGAAAATCAAGATGAAAATGTAGAGTTTTTAATTCAAAATGTAGAGCAACTAATAAAAAATATAGATTTTAGACCTCTATATAGTGAAGAAAATAAATTATTTTCTATAGGATTTAATTTAGAAGAAAATAAATTAACAGATTCTTATTATGATTTTTTAGCATCCGAAGCAAGACAAGCAAGTTTAGTAGCAATAGCCAAAAAAGATATTCCATCAAAACATTGGAATGCTTTAAGCAGAACACTTACAAGTTTAAAAGGCTATAAAGGATTAATTTCTTGGTCTGGCACAGCTTTTGAATATTTAATGCCAAATATAAATATAAAATGTTACTCAGGAGGATTAATAGATGAGTCTAGTAAATTTGCAGTAATGTGTCAAATGGAATATGCTAAAAAATTAGATATACCGTGGGGAATTTCTGAATCTGCATATAGTTTAAAAGATTTATATAATAATTACCAGTATAAAGCATTTGGAATACCTTGGCTTGGATTAAAAAGAGGATTAGAAAATGATGTTGTAGTTTCACCATATAGCACTTTTTTAGCATTAGAAGAAGTACAAAAATCAGCAATAAAAAATGCAAAAAAACTTGAAGAACTAGGAGCTTTTCAAAAATATGGATTTTACGAGGCAATAGATTTTACAAAATCTAGATTGAAAAAAGGGCAAGAATATGAACTAGTAAAAACATATATGGCACATCATCAATCTTTAATACTTTTAGCAATAAATAATTGCATAAATGAAAATATTTTAAAGAAAAGATTTAATTTGAATCCAGAAATAGAAGCTGTTGATATATTACTTCAAGAAAGAATGCCAATAAATATGATATTAACAAAAGAATATAAAGAAAAAATAGATAATATAAAAGTGCAAAATGATTCAGCATATAATGAAAGAGTAATAGAAAAACATCATTCTGTGTATAGAAATGTAGGAGTTATTTCTAATGGTGACTACAAAATAATGTTAAATGATTTGGGAATGGGATATAGTGAATATGAAGGAAACTTAATATATCAATATAAATTAACAAATGATGTGAAACAAGGAATATTTTTCTATATAAAAAATATTAGAACAAAAGAAATATTTAATCCTTATAAAAATGCAAAAGTGATTTTTTCACCAGATAAAATATCATTTAGCAAATTAGAAGGAAAAATAAAAACAAATATAGATATATTAATAGATCCAAATAAGTCTTTAGAAATAAGAAATATATCTTTAGAAAATATAGGAAGTACAGAAGAAATATATGAATTTATTAGTGAATTTGAACCAGTTTTAAGTCCAAAAATGCAAGAATATTCACATCCTGCTTTTAATAAATTATTTTTACACGCAGAAAAAGATGGAAATGTATTTTATATTACAAGAAAAAATAGAATTGGAGAACCATATTTATATTTAGCAACAACTTTATACACAGAAAATGAACCAATTGTGGATTTAGAGTATGAAATTGACAAAGAAAAATATTATGGTAGAAATGAAACTGAAATGCCAGAGCTATTAAAAGAAAATAGAAAATTTTCTAGCGAGATGAAGGAAGTAAATGATTTAATTTTAGCAATGAAAAAAACAATAAAAATATTACCAGGTGAAAAGAAAAAGATGAGTTTGCTAGTTTTGACAGGAAGAAATGAAGAAATTTTGAAAGATGATATGAAAAAATTACAAAAAGCACAGGAAATATCAAGAATTGTAGATATAGCTAAAGCAAGAAGCGAAGAAGAGCTACAATTCTTACAAATAAAGAGCAAAGAATTGGCAACTTTCCAAAAGATGTTAGATTATATTTTGTCATCTGCGCCAAACTATAAAATGTCACAAGGAAAATCACATAAGAAAGATAATTTATGGAAATTTGGAATTTCTGGTGACAACCCTATCTTAGTAGCTAAATTAAGAAAAATGGAAGAAGTAGGAGCATTAAAAGAAATATTAAAAGCTTATGAATATTATAGAGCAAAAGCAATTTTTATAGATTTAGTTATAGTAGATGAGGAAGATAATGTTTACGAAAAGTATGTTGAAAATAGTATAGAAGAATTGATTTCAGAAAAGCAGTTACAACATTTTAGAAATATAAATGCAGGAATATTTTTAATTGAAAGTAATTATAAAAACAAAGAAGAAATAGAAACCATTTTAATAAAATCAAAATTAATAATTGACTTAAACAAAACTGACTTAGAATCATTTATACAAAAATTAGAAAATAGACGAAATAAAAGTTATAAAAAAGTACAAAGAATTGATAGCATAAACAATACGAATGAAATTATACCATTACAACAAGAAGATTTAAAATTCTTTAATGGATATGGTGGATTTTCAAGTGATGGAAAAGAATATCATATATTTACAAATAAAGAAAATAGAGCACCAACTGTATGGTCTCATATATTATCAAATAAATTCTTTGGAACTTTAGTAACAGATAATTTTAGTGGATATACTTGGAATAAAAATAGTAGATTAAATAGACTTACAGCATGGAATAATAAACCAATTTCAAATCCTGTTTCAGAAATTTGGTATTTACAAGAAGATGATATAGTATGGACAATTAATAGTGGAATAAAACCAAATGAAAATTACTATTATATAAATTATGGATTTGGATATGCAAAATATAAAAATACTAATAATGATTTAATACAAGAAATAGAAGTTTTTGTTCCAGAAAATGAAGCAGTAAAAATTAGTAATGTTAAACTAAAGAATACAAGTAATAAAAATAGAAATTTAAAATTATTAATTTATATAAAACCTGTTTTAGGAGAAGATGAAATTTTAACTAATGGAAATATAGAAGTTACTAAAGAAGAAAATATAATATATGCTAAAAATATATTACCAGAAGAACAATTTGATAGACCAATGTTTTTATCTAGTAGTATACCAATAAGCAGTTTTACAGGAAACAAAGATATATTTTTAGGTTCAAAAAGTTTAGAAGCTCCTAGAGCTTTATATGAAAAATTAGATCAAAAAAATGGTCTTGGAAAAAATTCATGTGTGGCTTTAGAAATTGAAATAGAATTAAATGCTTATGAAAATAAAGAATTTGCAATAATGTTAGGACAAGAAGAAAAAGGAAAGATTAAAGAAATAGTAGATAATTTTAAAGACAATTTGAACAGAGAAAATGCTTTGTTAAAAGTGAAACAAAATTGGAATAATATAACACAGAAATTAAGTGTAAAAACACCATCAGAAAGTATTAATTTACTAATAAATGGTTGGTTAATATATCAAACTTTATCTAGTAGATTATATGGAAAAACAGGATTTTACCAATCAGGTGGAGCTTATGGTTTTAGAGATCAATTGCAAGATAGTTTAGGAATGAAATTTGTAGATTCAAAATTATTAGAAGAACAAATTATAAATTGTGCGAGTCATCAATTTATAGAAGGAGATGTACTGCATTGGTGGCATAATGAAACAAAAAGAGGAATAAGAACAAGATTTTCTGATGATTTATTGTGGCTTGCATATGCTGTATTAGAATATATAGAATTTACCAATAATAAATCAATATTAGAAACAGAAGTAGAGTACTTGACAGGCGAAGAATTAAAACAAAATGAATTAGAAAAATATGATATTTTTTATAAAGGTGATAAAAAAGAAACTATATATGAACATTGTAATAGAGCAATAGAAAAAGTAATTTCTAAAGGAATAGATCCATTTCCTAAAATAGGAATTGGTGATTGGAATGATGGATTTAGTGAAGTTGGGGCTAAAGGTAAAGGACAAAGTGTATGGTTAGGATTTTTCCTGTATGATGTATTAAATAGATGGATAAATATTTGCGATGAAAAACAAGATTTAGAAAGAGCAAGAAAATATAGTGATATTAAAGAAAAATTAAGAAAAGCACTAAACACAGAAGGTTGGGATGGAAGATGGTACAAAAGAGCTATTACAGATGATGGAAAAATAATAGGAAGTATGAATTCAGAAGAAGCTAGAATAGATAGTTTAAGCCAAAGTTGGTCTGTAATCTCTAATGCAGGGGACAATGATAAAAAATTTATAAGTATGGAATCTGTAAAAAATAATTTAGTAGATTATGAAAATCAATTGATAAAATTATTTGATCCACCATTTGAAAAAAGCTCGATAAGACCAGGTTATATAAAAGGTTATAAACCAGGAATGAGAGAAAATGGTGGACAATATACCCATGCAGCAGTGTGGTTTGTAATGGCAGAAGCTATGCTAGGATTTGGTGATGATGCAGTAAAATTCTTAGAAATGATAAATCCGATAAATCATTCTAATACTTTAGAAAAGGCACAAAAATACAAGATAGAACCATATAGTATTGCAGCAGATGTTTATTCAAATAAAGACTTAGCTGGTAGAGGTGGCTGGAGCTTATATACAGGTTCAAGCAGCTGGTTTTATAAGGTGACGGTTGAATATATTTTAGGATTAAAAATAAAAAATGGATATTTATATGTAGAACCATGTATAGACAAAAACTGGAAGGAATATGAAATTCGATATAAATACGAAACTAGTATTTATCAAATAAAAGTAAAAAATTTGAATTCAAAAAATACAGGTGTAGAAAAATTTATACTAAATGGTATAGAAATAAAAGAAAAAAGAACATTGTTACAAGATAATGGTAAAATTAATACAATTGAAATTTTTATGTAATTATGTAATAAAATTGAAAAAAATTTGAAAAGAACTTGTACAAAATGTTTAAATATGATATAACTTAAAAAGGAAAAAAGAGTACAGTATTGGAATTTCAGAAAGGCGGGAAGTTTGTGGAAAATATAGTGGTTGAAAAAGATAAAAAAACAATTTTAGTTGTAGATGACGAGGAAAATATCAGAGAATTACTTGTTTTTAACTTACAAAAAGAAGGATACAATACCCTAGAAGCGCAAGATGGAATTACAGCAGTTGATATGGCTTTAGAGAAGAAACCAGATTTAATTTTATTAGATGTAATGATACCAAAATTAGATGGAATATCAGTCTGCAAAAAAATTAGATATGCTTTAAACATTTCAAATATACCAATTTTAATGATTTCTGCAAAAGATAGCGAATCAGACAAAATAGTTGGATTAGAAATGGGAGCAGATGACTATATAACAAAGCCTTTTCAAATTAGAGAAGTTATGGCAAGAATAAAAGCAAATCTTAGAAAAGCAGAATTAAATGCAAATTACGAAAATAATATGAATTCAAAATCAAATGAAAAAGACGACATTATAAAAGTAGGGGATTTAACTTTAGATACTAAAAAAGTAGAAGTAAAAGTTAAAGGAGAAGTAATCAATCTTACAAAAAAAGAATTTGATGTTTTAAAATATTTAGCTAGTCAACCAGGTCAAGTTGTAACAAGGGAAATGTTACTTCGTGAAGTTTGGGAATATGAAGAATATGTTGGAGCTATTAGAACAATAGATGTAACTATGAATCGTATTCGTGACAAAATAGAAAAAGATAAAGCAAATCCTAAGATCTTAATTACAAAAAGAGGCGTAGGATACTATGTAACAGATAAAACTTAATAGTAAACAATAAAGAGATTCGAAAATATTTTACTTTTTGAATCTCTTATTTTGTTCTTAAAAATTTTAACCCAATACTAATGTTTAAAGGAATTTAAAAAATTCATATCAAATTAAATTTTTACTTGAATATGGGACAAGATAAGTATATAATATAGAAAATTGGGTGATTTCACTCATAAAATAGGAGTAAATAATGCTAAAAAACATACAAACCAAGATTATTATGGTTTTTGTGATTTTTGGAATAATTGTAACTACTGCTATTAGTACAATGTCAATTTTCCAAATGAAAAAATGGGAAGATATTAGTATTTCAATAAATGAAGAGACTAGAACTGAAATAATTAATCAAGCTCAAAAAACAGAAAAAGTAATTTTTTATGAATCAATATTTTTCCTTTTAACATCATTAGGTTTAGGTATAATTGTTTCTAAAATTTTAATAGATCCTTTTTCAAAACTTTTAAAAAGTGCAGAAAAAATTGTTAAAGGTGAAGAAATAAAAGAAAAAGATGTTGAAAAGAGCACAATTAAGCCAAGCAACAAGAGTGAAATTGATGAATTAGTAGCAGCATTAGGCTCAATGAATAAAGAACTAAAAGAAAATTTAAATGAAGTTACAAGGCAGAAAAAACAAATAGAAACTATTTTGCTTCATATGACTGATGGAATTATAGCTTTTAATATTGAAGGTAATATTATTCATATTAACCATGCTGCAAAAACACTGCTAAATGTTAAAGATGAAGAAAATTTTGAAGAAATATTTGAAAGATTTCATGTGGATATAAATATGGAAAAAATTATATATTTGGAAAATTGGACTTCATCAGAGAAAAAAATTAGTGTAAATGAAAAAACTATAAATTTATTTTTTGCACCATTTAAAAACGAAAATGATAGACCAGCAGGTGTAATAGTTGTAATTCAAGATATTACAGAACATGTAAAACTAGATAGTATGAGAAAAGAGTTTGTTGCAGATGTATCACATGAATTAAAAACGCCAATAACATCTATAATGGGTTATGCAGATACTATTTTAGAAAATGAATTAGACCAAGAAACACAAAAAAATTTTTTAAAGAGAATATCATCAGAAGCACAAAGAATGTCAAATTTAGTTTATGATTTATTAACTTTATCTAGATATGACAATTCAAAGATTAAATTAGAAAAAACAGAATTTGACTTAGGAGAATTAGTAAAGTATACTTTTGATGGTTTAAAATTAGAAATGGATAAAAAAGCAATTGTTGGAGAATGTTTTGTTACTTCAAATGTTCCACCTGTATATGCAGATAAAAGTGGAATACAAAGAGTAATAATAAATATACTAACAAATGCTATCAAATATACTAAAGAAAATGGAACAATCAAAACATATGTTGGATTTGTATATAATGATGCTTATATAAAAATAATAGATACAGGAGTAGGAATATCAAAAGAAGATTTAAATAGAATTTTTGAAAGATTTTATAGAGTAGACAAATCTAGAACTAGAGAAATGGGTGGTACAGGACTTGGATTATCTATAGCAAAAGAAATTCTAGATAAAAATGATGGCAGAATTGATATAAAAAGTGAACTTGGAAAAGGAACAGAAGTTGTTATTCGAATACCAACAAAACAAGGACTAGAAAAATATAATAAAGAAGAAAGTGAAAAAGAAACAAAAGAGAATTAGTGGAGGGATATTATGAAAGATAAAAAAGGAAAGAAGATATTAGCAGGATTAACAAGTGCATTTATATTTTTTGGAAAGAATGTTTATGCAACTTCTAGCACAAGCAGTACAGCTTCATCAAGTGGTAAAATAGGATTGTTATTTGGTGTAGTATTAGTTGCTGCAGTATTGGGATTAGGTTATAAAATGGATAAAAATTCAGAAAATAAATCTGATGAACCAAAAGAACCTAAAATGCCAAAAGCAAAAAAAGAGAAAGCTGACAAGAAAAAGAAAAATAAAATTAAAGAAAAAAATAATATCGATGAAACTGAAGAAAACAAAATTACAGACAATGACATGCCTTATGAAGCTGAACAAAATGAAAAATATGTACCAGAAAAAGTGGAAATGTCTGATATAAATGAAAATACAGAATATGAAGATGATGATAGTTTGTATTCAGCTTTCAATACTTCAAGTTCAGTAGAAAATGAACCGGAAAAGAAAGATTTTGATTCTACAATGGTATTTAATATGAATCAAGAAAATAACTCAACAGCACCTGTAAATGATGTAAAAGATGAAGAACCAGAAAATGAAGAATATGAAATAGGAGATTTAAATCAAAAAATTGACGAATTAGATGACTTAGATGATATTGATGATGATTTAGTAAGTAAAAAATTAAATGAATTTGAAAAATCAAATGAAGATGTTGAAAATCCAGAAGAATTTTTAAATAGTTTAAAAAAATACGAAAAAAATGCAGATGACTTTGCTGGATTTTCAGTTGCACCAGAAGAAAATAATAAAGACGAAGAAGTATCATCATTTTCTTTTGGAAATACAGAAAATATAGAAGATTCTGAAAAATCAAATTCAAAACATAAAAAGTATACAAGAAAAAAAGCTAAAAAAACACAAAAAATAGAAAATCCAACACCAACATTTGAAACAATAGAATCAAAAGAAGAAAGCAATACAAGTGAAAGCGATGAAACTGAAGAATTTTCTTTTAGCAAACCAGAAGAAAAGTCTAAAGATGTAAATGAAACATCAGGAGTTGATTATGGTTTTTTAAATCAAATGGAACAAAACTTAATGAAAAATCAAGAAGAAAGAATGAAAAAGAATACAACAGAAAAAAAATCTCGTACAAAGAAAAAAGAATAAAATTCACAATTGAAAGGAATTTCTAAATGAATAGTAATATTAAAAATGTATTAGAATGGGTATATTGTATAGTAATAGCATTTGTTTTAGCATTGTTATTTAGGTACTTTATAGGTACACCTACAATAGTTAGACAAAGAAGTATGTATCCAACATTACAAGAAAATCAAAGATTGGTTTTAAATAGAACTTTTAGATTTGGAAATAGCTTACCTAAAAAAGGACAAATAATTACATTTGAAGCACCAACAAGAAGCTATGAAGCATGGGAAGTTGATCAATCTAATCCAGTTGCTATATACAATAATGAGCCTCAAGGAATATTCAACAAATTTGTATATCATGTTTTAGAACTAACAAAAAGAAGTTATATAAAAAGAGTAATTGGCTTACCTGGTGATCATGTTAAAATTGAAAATGGATCAGTTTATATAAATGGAGAACTACTTGAAGAAGAATATTTGCAACCAGATGTTGTTACAGAATCAGAAATATTTAATGATTTTATAGTTCCAGAAGGCTATGTTTTTGCAATGGGTGACAATAGAACAAAAAGTACAGATTGTAGAAGTTTTGGTTGTATACCAGCAGACAAAATAGAAGGAATTGTAATATTTAGATTTTGGCCATTTAATGTATTTGGAAAAGTAAAATAAAAGGAAAAATTAAATTGGAAACGAGTAATATTATTGGGAATAATGAAATAAAAGAATATTTAGCAAATTCTATAAAGACAAATAATGTATTACATAGTTATTTATTTTTAGGAACAGAAGGAATAGGCAAGCGTAGGCTTGCCGAAAACTTTGCTAAGCAAATATTGTGCAAAGAAAATGGAGAAGAAAATTGCAAGTGCAAATCTTGTATTTGTTTTGATGGAAAAAATCATCCTGATTTTAATTATATTAATGAACAAGGTGAAGCAATAAAAATTGAAACAATAAGAGAAGTTACAAAAAAGGTAATTGAGAAACCAATAGTATCTGAAAAAAAAGTATATATTATAAATGATTGTGAAAAAATGACTAAAGAAGCTCAAAATTGTTTATTAAAAACCTTAGAAGAACCACCAGAATTTGTAACCATAATATTAGTATCATCAAATGAAAATTTATTGTTAAATACAATAAAATCTAGATGTATGAAACTGAAGTTTCAAAATATTGATGATGAAGAATTGAAAAAATTTGCATTAGAAAAATTGCAATATGAAGAAATATCTGATAATATGTTAAAATCTTTTGGTGGCAGTATTGGAAGAGCAGAAAAGCTGAAAGAAAACAAAGAAAAATACAATGAAATAGAAAAATTTACAAAATTATTAGTGGAAAAAAATAAACCAGAGATTATGCAGATTGGAAAGATACTTTACGATAAAGAAAATATCAATGATATTTTAGATTATTTAATAGTTTGTTTATATTCAAATGGAAAACAAAATAGAAAGTACTTAAACTGTATAGAGCTTGTAAATAAATGCATAACAAGACTTAAAGTTAATAGTAATTTTGATATGAGTATAGACTCTCTTATAATGGAAATGTGGGAGGAGTTAAATGAAAACAGTTACAGGAGTTAGATTTAAAAGACCAGGAAAAATATATTATTTTGATCATGGTGATTTACAATTAGAAAAAGGAATGCATGTAATAGTAGATACAGCGATGGGAGAAGAATTTGGAGAAGTTGTATTTGCCAATAAAGAAGTAGAAGATACAGAAGTAACAGAACCATTAAAAAAAGTAATTCGTATTACAAACGAAAAAGATGAAAAAATGTTAGCTGAATTTAAATCAAAAGAAAAAGAAGCTTTTGATATATGTGTAGAAAAAATAAAAAAACATGAATTACCAATGAAACTTGTAGATGTTGAATATAAATTTGATGGTTCAAAAGTTATATTTTATTTTACTGCTGATGGTAGAATTGATTTTAGAGAATTAGTAAAAGATTTAGCAGCAGTATTTAGAACAAGAATTGAACTTAGACAAATTGGAGTTAGAGATGAAGTAAAAAGAATAGGTGGAAATGGAATTTGTGGTAGAGAATTGTGTTGCTGTTCATTTTTAGGAAATTTTGAAACAGTATCTATTAAAATGGCAAAAGAACAAAATATTTCATTAAATCCATCTAAAATTTCTGGAAATTGTGGAAGATTAATGTGTTGCTTAAAATACGAAGAAGAAGTTTATACAGAAAAAGCAAAGAGATTACCTAAAATAGGTGCAATAGTAAAATCAGAAGAAGGCACAGGAGAAGTTGTATCAGTAGAGACTTTAAAAGAAGTAATAAGAGTAAAATATCAAGATGGTGATGATACATTTTACAAAAAGCATAATGTTAAAGATTTAATAGTAATAAAAGATGCTCAAGAAGATGATAGTATTGTTGCAGAAAATGAAGAAGATTTAGCAGAACTAAAGAAATTAGAAAAATTAGAAAAGTCTGACAAGAAAAATCAAACAGAAGATATATAATAAAATATAAAAAATTTTGCTAAATAATGTATGGAAATTTGATTTGCAAATTTTGCACACGAATAAAGACTCGGATAAATACTTTAATAATGTAAATACTATTAAAGTTTGATTTTGTTTTTAATAATGAGGGGATAAAAAATGAAAACACTAATAACAAATGGTCTTATATTGGATATGGTTGGAGAAGAGCCAAACATAAAAAAAGCAGATATATTAATAGAAAATAATAAAATATTAAAAATTGAAAAAGATATTACAGATGAATATGATAAAAAAATAAATGCTAAAAGCATGTTAATTATGCCAGGATTAGTAAATACACATACACATCTTGCAATGAGTATTTTTAGAGGATACAAAGATGATAGAAAATTAATGGATTGGTTAGAAAATGCAATATTTCCAGTAGAAGATAAATTACAACCAGAAGATATATATTGGAATTCATATCTTTCTTGCTTAGAAATGATAAAATCAGGAACAACAACATGTAACGATATGTATTTTGGAATGAATAAAGTTATAGAAGCAATAGAAGCAACAGGCTTAAGAGCGGTAGTAGCATGGTGCTTAACGGATGATTCTATTAGAGATAAACTTGAAAGAACTAGGGAATATGCAAAAATATACAACAATAATCCAGAAAGTAAGATTACAATATTTACATCTCCACATGCACCATATTCATGCAATCCAGATACAATAAAGCTATGTGTAGATTTAGCAAAAGAACTACATACAGGATTACATATTCATTTAGCAGAAACGCAAAATGAAGTAGTAACAATAAGAGATAGATACGATAAAACAGCTACAGAATATTTAGCAGATTTAGATGTGTTTGATGTTCCAGTAATATTAGCACATGGAATTTATATTTCAGATAGTGATATAGAAATATTGAAAAAACATAATATAAAAGGTGGAATATCACATAATCCAATAAGTAATTGTAAATTATCATCTGGAATTTGTGATGTAGTAAAATTAAGAAAAAATGGAATAAATGTTGGACTTGGAACAGATGGAATAGGAAGTACAACAACATTAGATATGTTTGAAGAAATGAAAACAGCTGCATATTTACAAAAAGTAAATACAATGGAACCAACTTCAATCAAGGCTTATGATATATTAAAAATGGCTACAATAGAAGGTGCTAAAGTATTAGGGTTAGAAGATAGCATAGGTACAATCGAAGAAGGAAAAAAAGCTGATTTAATCTTTATAAAAACAGACAAAATACATTTATGTCCAGAGAACGATATTTGCACAAATCTTGTTTATTCAGCAAATGGAGCAGATGTAGATACAGTTATGATAGATGGAAAAATAATTATGCAAAATAGAAAAATGATAGATATAAACGAAAGAGAAATTATGAAAAAAGTTAAAAAAATAGCCAAAAGATTGTGTAAATAATAATATAGATGTTTTATTTGATAATATTTTACATAGAATTTATATAATATTGATAAAATTTTTTTAGATATATTATAGAATAAAACATGATTAAATTATTATGACAAAAATTAACTTTAATAAAATAGAAAAAAGACTTGAAAAAAAGACATAAATGTTAGATAATATAAATGTAAATTAAAACATAAATTTATATTAGATATATACAATAAAAGGAGGATACTAAAATGGCTTATGTAATTTCTGATGCATGTATTAGTTGTGGAGCTTGTGCAGGTGCTTGCCCAATGAGCTGTATTTCACAAGGTGAAGATAAAATGGTAATAGACAAAAATGCTTGTATTGAATGCGGAACTTGTGCAGGAGTTTGCCCAGTAGGAGCACCAAAATTAGCAGACTAATAAAGTGTGAAATTTATAGATAAAGTAAAAAGAAGCTACAATATTGTAATTGTAGTTTCTTTTTGTTTTTTAAATCTATTTAATAAATTCTGGAACGCAAACAAACTTATTGAAGAAATTAAATGTTTTTTTTAATTGTTTCTTAAGCGAAAACTTATTTGACATGTGAATTTGTTAAATATATAATATTATATATTAAGAGGTGAATTAAAATGATAAATATAGATAAAGCAAAAATGGCTTTTAAAGAATATTTAAAAGCGTATAATGTTAGTGATGATAAAATAAAATTAAAAATAATACATACTTATGGAGTAGTTGATGCTACAAACTATATAACAAGCAAATTAAAATTAGACGAAGAAAGCTGTAATTTAGCTAAAATTATTGCAATATTACACGATATAGGAAGATTCGAACAATTAAAAAGATATAATGATTATCATGATTCTGCAGAATTTAATCATGGCACATTTGGATGTAAAGTTTTATTTGAAGAAGGATTAATAAGAGATTTTATTGAAGAAGATAAATATGATTATATAATAAAAAAAGCTATTGAGAATCATAATAAATATAAAATAGAAGATGGCTTAGATGAAAAGACAGAATTGTTTGCTAAAATTATAAGAGATGCAGATAAACTAGATAATTTTAGAGTGAAAAAAGTTGAATCAATGGAAACTTTACTAAATATTTCAGAAGAACAAATAGGTGAAGAAGAAATTTCAAAAGAAGTTTATGATGAATTTTTAGAACATAAATTAGTAGATAGAAAAAAATGTAAAAACGAAATTGATGAATGGATTTCTTATATGGCATTTATATACGATTTGAATTTTTGGCCAAGCTATTTATTTATAAAGGAAAATGATTATGTAAATAGCAATTTTAATAGAATATTTTATACAAATATAGATACAAAAGAAAAAATGAGAATATTAAAAGCTGATGCTAATAGATTTATATTTGAAAAGTTAGAAGAAAACGAAAAAGAATTAAATTAACAATTGTGTTTTAAAAAGATTTTATGAGATGTAGTAAAACTTTATTGGCAAACTATATGAACAAAAGATAAGGAGAGAGCCTATGCAAAGTAGAAAGTCAAACAAAGGAATAACTTTGATAGCATTAGTAATTTCAATAATAGTAATGATAATGTTGGCAACAGTTAGTTTAAACATGACAATAGGCAAAAATGGTATACTTACTCAAGCACAAGATGCTAAACTAAAACAAGAAGAGGCAAATGTTGAAACAGAAGTTATGTCTGGAATTGCTAGCTTAGACACAGAATATTATCAAAAAGTAACAGCTGATACAGGAATTACTATAGATAGTATATACAATATGGCAAGCTTAGCAAAATATATTAATGGTAAAATAAATGGATTTAATTATAATAAAAATGGTACATCTGTTGTATATTTCACAAATACAACAGGATCATATACAGTTAAATTTGATAAAGAAGGAAATGCAAAAACATATAAAGGAATATATGTAAGTAAATATGATACTATTCAAATTTCAATGGACAAAAACGACACTATAGATTTGTCTACAGATGATGAAGATATAATTTGGATTGATGTTTCCAATAAAGTACCATTAAATAATAATAGTTTTACTAAGAACGACAATGGAACAGTAATAATAAAAGGATTCAAAAATAAAGGAAAAGATAATGAAGAATTAGTAGCAACTGTAATTATTAAAGATAATGGAGTACAAGGAAATGAAACAGTTGATACAAGTAACGAAAGTAAGATTGTAAATCAAAAAGAAATTGGTAAAAATGGAAATAATGTAATTGCTTATTTAGTACAAAATGAAAATGGAAAATATACATTAGATGTAAAAGGTAATGGAGCAATAGCTGATGGAATATTAGACTATTTGGGACAAGCCAATTCTGATAATGTAGAGAAAATTGTAATAGAAGAAGGAATAACTTCAATAGGACAATTTTGTTTTGTTAACTATGTTGGAACAAAAGAAATATCAATTCCATCTACAGTAAAAGAAATAAAGGTTTCAGCAATGCCAATAGGAAATAGCAATTTAGAAACATTATATTATAATGCGGAAGATGCTATTGTAAGTCCATTTGTTATGCAAGGTAGTAATTATTCCACTTTTTTTTGGTGTCGCAAATTAAAAAATGTAATATTTGGAGATAATGTAAAAAAAATAGATGATAATATGTTTGCGTATGTTTCAAGTTTAGCAAATGTTTATTTTTCAAACAGTGTGGAGGAGATTGGAGAAAGGGCCTTTTTTGATTGTAGAAACTTAAAAAATATATATTTAGGAAATGGAATAAAGAAAATAGAAGCATATTCATTTACAAGATGTTCTTCATTAGATACAATAACAATACCAGAAAATGTTACATACATCGGACAATGTGCTTTTGCTATGTGCACAAATTTAAAAAACACAATTTATAATGCAATTGAAAGTGATTATAATGGTATTATAGATGGTGTAGGGGTAATTCCATTGTTTTTTGAATCAACAGTGGAAAATATTATCATAGGAGAAAAAGTAAAAAAGATACCAAATTCAATTTTTTCTGAAACTCAAATTAAAAGTATAAAAATACCAAATTCTGTAGAAAATATTGGTGCTTTTGCTTTTTACAAATGTTCTAATTTAAGTAATGTAAACATTGGAGAAAATGTTGAAATAATAAATACACAGGCTTTTTATAATACAGCACTAAAAGAAGTAACAATACCGGAAAAAGTAGGTATGATGGGATACAGTGTATTTGATGGATGTAGTAATTTAGAAAATTACAATTATAATGCTATTAATTGTAGCTACAGTGGATTAGAGAAAAATGAAGATGGAACAGTAAGTTTACGAACAATGATTCCATCAAATATCAAAAAATTTAATATAGGAAATAATGTAAAAGTAATACCAGAAGTAATGTTAGTAGGCAATTCAAATATTACAGAGATAAATATACCAGATAATGTCGAAGAAATTAAGTTTGGAGCTTTTTATGCTGATAAGAATGTGACTAAAGTAACATTAGGAAAAAATCTAAAAAGAATAAGTGAAAAAGCTTTCTATAATTTAGGAATTACAGAAATAACGATACCAGAAAACGTAACATATATAGAAGCTATGGCTTTTACATGTACTTATTTAACAACAGTCAATTATAATGCCATAAATGCAGAAGCAAATTCCTTTATAAATAATGGTCTATATCCTATATTCTATACAAATGTGAATAACATAGTAATTGGTCCAAAAGTTACAAATTTGAATAGAGGGATGTTTGCATCAACTAGTATAACATCAATTACGATACCTGAAAGTGTTACTACAATAGAAAGTGAAATAGGTCCGTTTGCATTTTGCAAAAAGTTAACTGTAATTAGAATAAATAAACCAAAAGATTCTATAAAAGGAGCACCATGGGCTTATGGAACAACTGGAATTAATGTTATATGGAAAGAATAATAAAATTTATAAATTAGAAAACTTATAAAATAAGACTGAAATTTTATAGTTAATAATTAAAAGGAGAAAAATTATGAGTAAAGAAGCAAGAGTAATTTTATGGATTATAGTAGCTGTAGTAGTTGCTGGATTGGCATTAAACTTTTTAGGAAAAACAGTAGAAAAAAGAAAAGTTGATGCAAGAGTACAAGAAATCATAAAAAAAGAAAATGAAACAACAGCAGTAAATGAAGAAATGCAAAATCAAATTTTTAACGATATTAACAATACAGAATTTAAAGGAATACCAATCGAAGAACCAGAAGGTATACCAATTGAAAATACTGAAGGAATTAAAATAGATACTTCAAAAGTAGAAAAAAATTAAAATAACTTAAGAGAAATATGAAAAAAATAAATTTTATTACAATTATGTTAAAATAATTGAACCTGAAAATATTAGTGATAAAATTAATATATGAAGTTATAACCAATTTTGGAAAACAAAGGAGAAAGAGATATGAGTTTTGAAAGATTATTGTCTCCAGGAAAAATAGGAAAAATGGAGCTAAAAAACCGTTTTGTTGTACCACCAATGGGTACAAATTATGGAACTTATGAAGGTTTTGTTACAGATGAGATGATTGAATATTATCGTCGTAGAGCAGCTGGTGGATTTGGATTAATAGTAGTAGAAGTTACAGCTGTAGATCCAAAAGGAAAAGCTATAGTTAATGAAGTTGGATTATGGGATGATGAACATATATATGGATTTAGAAAATTAGTAGATGCAGTTCACAAAGAAGGTGCAAAAGTTATTATACAATTACATCATTGTGGTAGACAAACTGCACCAGCACAAATATTCAATCAAAATCCAGAAGCTCCAAGTAGGGTTGCTTGTCCAGTTATGAATGTTGTACCAGATGAAATGAGCATAGACAGAATTTGGCAAGTTATTAATCAATTTGGTGATGCTGCAGTTCGTGCAAAACAAGCAGGTGCAGATGGAATCGAAGTACATGGTGCACATGGTTACTTAATAGCACAATTTATGTCACCACATGCAAATAAAAGAGTAGATGAATTTGGTGGAGATTTTGAAGGAAGAATGAAATTTCCTAGAGAAATCTTTAGAAATATAAGATCAAAAGTAGGATATGATTATCCAATGACATTCAGATTTGGATATGATGAAAAAGTTACAGGTGGACGTACTCTAGAAGAATCTGTTATGGTAGCTAGAATGGCAGAAGAAGAAAGTGTTAATGCATTACATGTATCAATAATGACTTATGGTTCAATGCAATATATGTCAGCTTCACAAGCAATGCCAAATGGATTTAACCAATTCCCAACAAAAGTAATAAAAGAAGCTGTAAGTATACCAGTTATTTCAGTTGGACGTTATACACCATGGATGGCTGAAAGTGCATTATTAAATGGATGTGCAGATTTCATATCTTTTGGTAGAGCATCACTTGCAGAACCAAATCTTCCAAACTTAGTAAAAGAAGGAAGAACAAATGAAATTTGTCCTTGTATATCATGTACACAATCTTGTATAAATTATATATTTGTAGGAGATAAATGTTCATGTTTAGTAAACCCAATTACAGGACATGAAACAGAATATGATTTATCAGAAGTAGAATATAAGAAAAATGTTGCAATTGTAGGAGCAGGACCTGCAGGATTATATGCTGCAATGATTGCTGCTAAAAAAGGACATAGAGTAACAGTATACGAAAAAACAAATTATATAGGTGGACAATTTAGATTAGGTGCTATACCACCAGCAAAACAAGAAATTACAACAGCGATTAAATATTATCACACAATGGGTGTAAAATATGGTGTGAATTATAGAATGAACTATGAGCCTAGTGTTGATGAACTAAAAGGATATGAAGTAGTAATTTTAGCAACAGGAAGTACACCAGCAAAACCACCAATTCCAGGTATAGAAAATGCTAATGTAATAGATGCATTAGATGTATTATCAGGAGATAAAGTACCAGGAGGAAAAGTATTAGTACTTGGTGGAGGAATGACAGGTGTTGAAACAGCAGAATTTATGGCAGAACATAATAGAGCTGTTACAGTACTTGAAATGAGACCAGATATTGCTTTAGATGAAGGTATGATTCCTAGAGCATTCTTAATGCCAAGACTTGCAGCCAAAGGTGTTCAAAAAATTGTTAATGCAAAAGTTGAAACAATTAATCAAGATGGAGTGACTTATGTATCTGATGGAGAAGAAAAAAATGTAAAAGGATTTGATACAATAGTATTAGCTTTAGGTGTAAAATCAAATAATCCATTAGAGGAACAATTAAAAGATCAAGTAAAAGAATTATATGTAATAGGTGATGCAAAACAAGTTGGATCTGCTAACAAAGCTACAGAATCTGCATTAGCTATTGCAGCAAGAATTTAATTGAATTTAAATAATAAACCTCATTGCTTAATAAAAATTCTGCAATGAGGTTTTAAAATTATTACATATAAAATTTATAGATTTTCTGTTTTATATGTAGTATATCCTTCATAATGGTAACTTGCATCAATGCCTTTCATATAAACTTCTCTATCGTTTATTTTATTTGTTAATGGCTTTTTTAAAAGTTCTTTTATTTCAACATCTTTAATTGGACTTCGCTCTATTGCAAGTAAATAATCTTCTTTATTTATTTTACTCCAATCAATGACTAATTTTAATTCTTTTTTTAATATTAAATCAAACCAAATTCTTGTACTTCTTCCGTTTACTTCTCTAAAAGGATGTACAATATTCATCTCAACATATTTTTCAATGATTTCATCATAAGTTGATTGTGGCATTTTTTCAACATTTTCTAGAGCAGGAATAATATAAGATAATGGTGCAAATCTAAAATTGCCTTTTGCAATATTTTCTTTTCTAATTTCACCTGCAAAATAATAAATTTCATCAAATAAATATTTATGAATTTTAGATAAAGTTTTAAAAGTACCAGGTTCTAAATTATCTAAATAGCCAGTTTCAAATAATTCTTTAGCTTTGATTTTACTTATTTTTTCTTCTTCTCTAGCTAAATCAGTTTGCAATTGTTAGGAACACCTAGAAAGGATATTATTATGAATCGGTTTAAAGAATAAAAAGGAAGAGCTGTAACTGTTTACACAAAAGCTATTGAGGGTTATCTGTATGGCTTAGAATTCTTTTTTATGTTTAATTATAAAAAAGAGTTTATGAAATAATAAGTTATAAATTTTTTAAATAAAAAAATCCAGTCATATTGACTGAATTTTGGTAGCGAGAGGGAGATTCGAACTCTCGACCTGCCGGGTATGAACTTTATTTAGTTAATTTATTAAAATTTATTTCTTTTTCAGATATTTCTGTTTCAATTATTTCTTTTATAT
>ULTP01073773.1_pt1 | contig 47197 bp, 41 predicted proteins | sample 1957721 | NCBI WGS metagenome assembly ULTP01 (sample SAMEA4835737, study PRJEB28245) | human gut metagenome | biome: gut microbiome; material: fecal sample | place: Denmark | collected 2008 | reverse complement strand
CAGCCAATGTTTCCGGCTCGCAGCCTAATACGGTGGTAGTACCGGCCCGCGGCGGCTTAGGTGATAATGTGGAACTGCAGGCTAATACGATTGCAACTGTCCTAGCGCAAAAGCTCGGAGCATCCTACCGCCAGCTTTATGTTCCCGACTGTGTAAGCGAGGATATTTTAAACAGTATTCTTAAAGAGGATATCGGTGTGCGCGCTGTTGTCGATATTATCAAGCAGGCAGATATTCTTGTCCACGGTGTAGGCCGTGCCAGTGTTATGGCAAGACACAGACGCTTAGGCAGCGAGGTAATTGCCAAGCTGGAGGCAGATGGTGCTGTAGGCGAGGCGTTTGGTCAGTATTGCGCTTTAGACGGCAGACAGGTTTATATGACTAATAATGCCGGCCTGATGCTGCAGGATTTGCAGCACATCGGCACAATTATCGGTATTGCCGGAGGTAAATCGAAGGCTGCCGCAATTTTGTCGGTTATTCGTGCTTCCAGACAGGATATTTTGATTACCGATGAGGCTGCAGCGCATGAAATTCTCAAAATGGCTAAAGAGCAATAAACAAGCGAAGCTCTTAAAGTATTAATTTGTTACTGAGCACATTTGTGCAAAATTTAGATTCTCTCAGAATTAAGGAGGAAATTATTATGACAAAAGTAGGTATTAATGGTTTTGGCCGTATCGGCCGCGAGGTTTTCCGTGTTGCATTCAATAATCCTGAGGTTGAGGTTGTTGCAATAAACGATCTTGGCGACGTCAAGACTCTGGCTCACCTGCTGAAATATGATTCTATCCATGGCATTTTCGATCATGAAATCAGCATCGAAGGCAACTTCATTATTGTTGATGGTCACAAAATCGAAGTATTCTCCTGCATGGATCCGGCAAAGATTCCTTGGGGCGAAGCTGGTGCTGAAATCGTTGTAGAATCCACCGGTCGTTTCACTGAAGGCGAAAAGGCTGCTGCTCACCTGCATGACACTGTTAAAAAGGTTATCATCTCCGCTCCTGCAAAAGGCGAAGATATTACCATCGTTATGGGTGTTAACGAAGACAAATATGATCCTGCAAAACACAACATCATTTCCAACGCTTCCTGCACCACCAACTGCCTGGCTCCGTTCACCAAAGTACTGCTGAACAAATTCGGTATTGAAAGCGGTCTGATGACCACTGTTCACTCCTACACCAATGACCAGAGAATTCTGGACCTGCCGCATAAAGACCTGCGCCGTGCCCGCGCTGCTGCTTGCTCCATCATCCCGACTACTACCGGTGCTGCAAAAGCAGTTGCTCTGGTTCTGCCGGAACTGAAAGGCAAACTGAACGGCTTCGCAATGCGCGTTCCGACTCCGAATGTTTCCATCACCGACCTGACTGTACTGCTGCAAAAAGACACCACTGCAGAAGAAATCAACGCAGTGCTGAAGGAAGCTGCTGAAGGCGAACTCAAAGGTATTATGGGCTACAGCGACGAACCTCTGGTATCCCGCGATTACAACGGCTGTCCGCTGAGCTCCATCATCGACGGCCTGTCCACCATGATGGTTGGTCCGCGTATGGCTAAGGTTGTAAGCTGGTACGACAACGAATGGGGTTATTCCAACCGCGTAGTTGACCTGGCTGCTTATATTGCTAAAAAAGGTCTGTAATAAAGGAGATTCTTATCCGTGGATAAAAAAACTGTACGTGACTTAGACGTTGCCGGTAAAAAAGTACTGGTACGCGTAGATTTTAACGTTCCTCTGAATGATAAAGGCGAGATTACCGATGATACCCGTATCACCGCATCTCTACCGACCATTCAATATCTGCTGGAGCAAAAGGCTGCCGTTATTTTAATGGCACATCTCGGCCGTCCTAAAGGACAGGTTAAGCCGGAATTGTCTTTGGCTCCCGTAGCTAATCATTTGGGCAAGCTGCTGGGCAAAAAGATTCTGTTTGCTCCGGACTGCGTAGGTGAAGCTGCACAGGCTGCTGCCAGCAAGCTGAAACCGGGCCACATCCTGCTGCTGGAAAACCTGCGTTTCCATAAGGAAGAGGAAAAGAACGACATGGAATTTGCCGAAAAGCTGGCTTCTTTGGCAGACCTGTATGTCAATGACGGCTTCGGTGTATCTCATCGCGCACACGCTTCTGTAGAAGGCGTAACTCACTTCCTGCCTGCTGCTGCAGGCTTCCTGCTGGAAAAGGAAATCCAGTATGTAGGTCAGGCTGTAACCAACCCGCTGCATCCGTTTGTTGCTATTATCGGCGGTGCTAAGGTAAGCGACAAAATCGGCGTTATCAGCAACCTGCTTGATAAGGTTGATACCCTGCTCATCGGCGGCGGTATGGCTAACACCTTCCTGGCTGCACAGGGCTACAAAATGGGCAAGTCCCTGGTAGAAGAGGATAAGCTGGACTTGGCTAAAGAGCTTCTGGCTAAGGCTAAGAAAAATAAAGTAAATATGCTGCTGCCTACCGATCTGGTAATGGCTGCTGCATTTGCTCCCGACGCTGAGCATGTAACCGAAAAGGTGAAAAACCTGAATCAGGCTTATATGGCTCTGGATATCGGTGCGGAAACCAGCAAGGCTTATGCCGAAGCTCTGGCTGACGCTAAGATGATTGTCTGGAACGGACCGATGGGCGTTTTTGAAATGGATGCATTCTGCAAGGGTACCGAGGCTGTAGCGAAGGCTGTAGCTAAGAGCCGTGCTACGAGCATTGTCGGCGGCGGCGACAGCGTTGCTGCTATCGAAAAGCTGGGCCTGGCTAAACGCATTACCCACATTTCCACCGGTGGCGGTGCATCTCTGGAATATCTGGAAGGCAAGGTACTGCCCGGCGTTGCTGCGCTGGATGACCTGCGCCGCAAAATGATTGCCGGCAACTGGAAAATGCACAAAACCGTAAGCGAGGCTGTAGAGCTTGCAGAGGACATTGTAATGGAAACTAACGGTACCTTGAACGAGGTTGTTATTTTCCCGCCGTTCACCGCACTGGAAACTGTTGCGGATGCTATCGATGGCAAGTACGTAGGCTACGGCGCACAGGATTTGCATTGGGAAGACAAGGGTGCCTTCACCGGCGCTGTTTCTGGTGCGATGATTGCCGATATCTGCGCTGAATATGTTCTCGTTGGTCACAGCGAACGCCGTACCATTTTCGGTGAGAACGAAAAAATTGTTGCCAGCAAGATTATTGCCGCTTACCGCAACGGTCTGAAGCCGATGCTGTGCGTTGGTGAAAATCTGGCTGAGCGTGAAGCAGGCAAAACTGCCCGCAAAATCAATATGCAGCTGAAGAGCGCTCTGCGTGTAATTTCTGCAGAGGATGCAGAAAACCTTGTTGTTGCTTATGAGCCTATCTGGGCTATCGGCAGCGGTAAGGCTGCTACTCCGGAGGATGCTTTGGAGGTATGCACTCTGATTCGTGAAAAAATCGGCAAAATCTTTACACCTGATATTGCCCGCAAGGTTCGTATTCTTTACGGCGGCAGTGTTAATGAAAAGAACGCTGCTTCCTTCAACCTCAGCGGTATTGACGGTGTGCTGGTAGGCGGTGCAAGCCTGAAGGCTGACACCTTTGCCGCAATCGTAAGAAGCTTTTAATAAGACCTCGGAGAAAGCACCTGTTGCTTTCTCCTTCGTCTTTAGGAATTTGATAATGAAAAAACCAGTTTTACTAATGATTCTTGATGGTTGGGGCATTGCTCCCGCAGATAAAACCAATGCTGCGGCAATGGCGAAAACTCCCAACCTGGACGGTTATTTTGCAAATTATCCTCATACAACCTTGGAAGCCAGCGGCAAGGCTGTCGGTCTGCCCGCAGGCCAGATCGGCAATTCGGAGGTAGGTCATCTGAATATCGGCGCCGGCCGCATTATCTACCAAAGCCTGACACGCATTGACAAGGCGATTGAGGATGGCGATTTGTATAAGAACAAAGAGCTCAGCAGGGTGATGGACGAAACGAAGCAGGCAGGCAAGGCACTGCATCTTCTGGGCCTGTTATCCGACGGCGGCGTTCACAGCCATATCGAGCATCTTCTGGCACTTATCTGCATGGCGAAGGTTAAAGGCTTGACTGATGTTTATGTGCATGCCTTCCTCGACGGACGTGATGTAGGCCCGAAAACGGCGCTGGAATATATCCATGAGCTGGAGGAGGGCATGGCGCAGATTGGCGTAGGCAAGATTGCTACCGTCAGCGGACGCTATTACGCAATGGACCGCGACAAGCGCTGGGAGCGCGTGGAGCGTGCCTATAAAGCATTGGTGCTGGGCGAGGGCGCTCATGCCGCAAGTGCCGCTGCCGGCGTAGAAGCATCTTATGCCGCAGGCGTAACGGATGAGTTTGTTGAGCCCTTCACTGTTGACGGCGTAGATGGCAAAATCACTGCCGGTGACGGTGTGATTTTCTTCAACTTCCGTCCTGACAGAGCGCGTGAAATTACCCGTGCGCTGCATGATGAGGACTTCCCGTATTTTGCACGTCCCGAGGGCGTACGCCCTGTAAATTATGTGTGCATGACGCAGTATGATGCAACAATTACCGCACCGGTAGCCTTTCCTCCGGAGAAGATTAAGGATACCTTGGGTGAGGTGTTGGCACAGCATGGACTGCACCAGCTGCGCATTGCGGAAACCGAAAAATATGCGCATGTAACCTTCTTCTTCAACGGTGGTGTGGAAGCTCCGAATGCTAATGAGGAGCGTATTCTGATTCCTTCGCCGAAGGTTGCAACCTATGATTTGCAGCCGGAAATGAGCGCGGAAGAGGTTACGCAGGCACTATTGGCAGAGCTGGATAAGGATAAATTTGATGCGATTATCCTGAACTTTGCTAATCCGGATATGGTTGGGCATACCGGTGTGCTCAGCGCTGCGATTACTGCTATGGAAAAGGTTGATGACTGTGCCGGACGCATTGTACGTAAGGTGCTGTCACTTGGCGGCAGCGTGTGCATTACCGCGGACCACGGCAACTTGGAGAAGATGGCCGAAAGCGATGGTTCGCCGAACACCGCGCATACCACTAACCCTGTACCGTTTATTTTAGTAAGCAAGGAGCAGCACAAGCTGCATAACGGCATTTTGGCCGATATTGCACCGACGCTGCTGCAGCTGCTTAATATTAAACAGCCTGCCGCTATGACAGGTAAAACTTTGATAGACTAATCATGAGGTGATAAGAAATGGCAATGATTACTGAAGTTTACGCTCGCGAGATTCTGGATTCCCGCGGCAATCCGACCGTAGAAGTTGAAGTATGCCTGGAAGACGGCGCAATGGGACGCGCTGCTGTTCCTTCCGGCGCATCTACCGGCGTACACGAAGCTGTAGAGCTGCGTGACGGCGACAAAGAGCGTTACCTGGGCAAGGGCGTTACCAAAGCAGTTGATAATGTTAACGACATTATTGCCGAAGCAATTATCGGCTTAGACGCAACCCGCCAAACCGAAATTGATGAGCTGCTGGTTCGCCTGGACGGCACTCCGAACAAAGGCCGCCTCGGCGCTAACGCTATCCTCGGTGTTTCCATGGCTGTAGCTAAGGCTGCTGCTGCTTCCGTAGGCCTGCCGCTGTACCTGTACCTGGGCGGTGTTGCTGCCAAAGAGCTGCCTGTTCCGATGATGAACATCTTAAACGGCGGCGAGCATGCTGACAACAACGTTGATATTCAGGAATTCATGATTATGCCGGTTGGCGCTAAATCCTTCAGCGAAGCACTGCGCATGAACGCTGAGATTTATCATAACCTGAAGGCACTGCTGAAGGAAAAAGGCCTGAGCACCGCTTTGGGTGATGAAGGCGGCTTTGCACCGAACCTGAAATGCAACGCAGATGCAATCGAGGTTATTCTCGAAGCAACCGAGCGTGCAGGCTATAAACCCGGTAAAGACATCGTTATGGCAATGGACGTTGCTTCCAGCGAATTCTATGTAGACGGCAAATACAAAATGACCGGCGAAGGCGTAGAAATGACCAGCGAAGAGATGGTTGATTATCTGGCAGGCCTGTGCGAGAAATATCCTATTATCTCCATCGAAGACGGTATGGCAGAGGATGACTGGGACGGCTGGAAGAAGCTCACCAAAAAGCTGGGCAAAAAAGTTCAGCTGGTTGGCGACGACCTGTTTGTTACTAACGAAGAGCGTCTGGTTCAGGGCATTGAAAAGGGCGTAGCAAATGCTATTCTGATTAAAGTAAACCAAATCGGTACCTTGACCGAAACCTTCAACGCTATCGAAACTGCAAAACGCGCAGGCTACACCTGCATCATCTCCCACCGCAGCGGTGAAACTGAAGACACCACTCTGGCAGATATTGCTGTTGCTGTAAACGCTGGCCAGATTAAGACTGGTGCTCCAGCACGTACCGACCGTGTTGCCAAATACAACCAGCTGCTGCGCATCGAAGAGGATCTGGGCAAGGCTGCAAAATATAACGGCATTAAGGTTTTCTACAACATTAAAAAATAAGCAGAAAAAGCTTTCTGATTTGCTGTAAAAGATGAGGTGAGAGCGCTGACTCTCACCTTTTTCTTTATTTAGGGCGTTTTTGTAAAATATTTTGCAAAAGTAGATTGTAAGAGCACGTCTTTTATGGTAAAATACTATGGTACAAAAATATGAGGAGGTAAGCTCTGTGATTGAAACTGTCTTGATGGTTCTTGAAGTTATCGTTTGCATAGCACTCATTGGCGCAGTTCTGCTGCAGTCCGGAAAAGGCGGCGGTATGGGCAGTACTTTCGGCGGCAGTGACGGTGCTTTTTTTGGCAAGGGCAATGATCTGGATACACTCATGGCGAAGGCCACGATTTATTTAGGTGTTGCATTTGCTGTTATTACATTGGCGCTGGCAAAAATCAACGCTTAAGGCTGACGGGATTTTCCTGTTTTCCGCACTCATCATGTTACCAAGAGTGCAACCGCACTCTTAAAATTTTAAATTTTTTTATAAAAAGAAAGGGGTTTGGGTCTTGAATTTCTTAATGATCTCCATTGTTGTCGGCCTCATTGCACTCGCAGTTGCACTGATGCTGAGCAGCGCAATCGGTAAGGCTCCTGCTGGTACAGCACGTATGCAGGAAATTGCCGGTTACATCCACGAGGGCGCTATGGCGTTCCTGTTCCGCGAATACAAAGCACTGTCTGCTTTCGTAATCGTTGTTGCTATCGTAATTTCTATGTTCTTATCTCCGCTTACTGCAGTATGCTTCGTTGCAGGTGCAGTATTCTCCGTATGTGCAGGCTACATCGGCATGACCGTTGCTACCAAAGCTAACGTTCGTACTGCTGCAGCTGCTCAACATGGCGGCATGCCGGAAGCTCTGAAAATTGCTTTCTCCGGCGGTGCTGTTATGGGTCTGGGCGTAGTTGGTCTGGGTATCGTTGGTGTTGCTGCTGCTTACATGCTGTTCGGCAACATTGATATCGTTACCGGCTTCGGTCTGGGCGCAAGCTCCATTGCATTGTTCGCTCGTGTTGGCGGCGGTATCTACACCAAAGCTGCTGACGTTGGCGCTGACCTGGTAGGTAAAGTTGAAGAAGGTCTGCCTGAGGATGACCCGCGTAACCCGGCTACCATCGCTGATAACGTAGGCGACAACGTAGGCGACGTTGCAGGCATGGGCGCTGACTTGTTCGAATCCTATGTAGGTGCTATCATCTCCGCTATTACTCTGGGTGCTGTTGCATATCCCGGCGGCGAAGGCATTATGTTCGTATTTGAGCTGGCTTTCGCTGGTATCATTGCTTCCCTGATCGGTGTATTCTATGCTCGCAGCAGCAAATCCACCAATCCGCAGGCTGCTCTGAACCATGGTACCTATGTTGGCGGCGTAATCGTAATTGCTGCTGCTTACTACCTGTCCACTTCCATCTTCGGTAACGCTGCTGCATTCGTAGCTATTGCTTCCGGTCTGGTAGTTGGTCTGTTAATCGGTAAAATTACCGAAATCTACACCTCTGCTGATTATGCTTCCGTTAAGAAGATTGCTGAGCAATCCGAAACCGGTCCGGCAACCACCATCATCTCCGGTCTGGCTGTTGGCATGTATTCCACCTTCCTGCCGATGATCTTCATCTGCATCGGTGTAATCCTGGCATTCTTCACCATGGGCGGTGCTAAAGATGCAGGCATGGGCCTGTTCGGTATCTCCCTGGCTGCAGTTGGTATGCTGTCCACCACCGGTCTGACCGTAGCAGTTGACGCTTATGGTCCTATCGCTGATAACGCTGGTGGTATCGCAGAAATGTCCGAGCTGCCTCCTGAAGTACGTGAAATCACCGATACCCTGGACTCCGTTGGTAACACCACCGCTGCTATCGGTAAAGGCTTCGCTATCGGTTCCGCTGCTCTGACTGCTCTGGCTCTGTTCTCTGCTTATGCACACACTGTAGGCCTGAAAGCAATCGACCTGCTGAACCCTGTAACCCTGATCGGTCTGTTCATCGGTGCAACCCTGCCGTTCGTATTCGGTGCTATGACCATGGAATCTGTTGGTAAAGCTGCTTACCAGATGATCGAGGAAGTTCGTCGTCAATTCCACGAAATCCCCGGCCTGCTGGAAGGCAAAGCTAAAGCTGACTACCAAAAATGCGTAGACATCTCCACTGCAGCTGCTCTGCACGAGATGATTATGCCTGGTGTTATCGCTATCGTTGCTCCTCTGCTGGTGGGCTTCCTGTTCGGTACTGAAGCTCTGGGCGGCCTGATTGGCGGCTCCCTGGCTTCCGGCGTACTGGTTGCAATCCTGATGGCTAACGCTGGCGGTGCATGGGATAACGCGAAGAAATTCGTAGAAGCTTCCGGCCGTAAACATACTCCGGTTCATGATGCAACCGTAGTAGGCGATACTGTAGGTGACCCGTTCAAAGATACTTCCGGACCTGCAATGAACATCCTGATCAAACTGATGACCATTGTATCCCTGGTATTTGCTCCTGTACTGGCAGCAAACGGCGGCATCCTGCTTGGCCTGTTCAAATAATTTTATAGTTAAGCTATAATCCACGCTGCTGTAGCATTAGCTGCAGCAGCTTTTTTGTTCTGTCGCACAAATTTGAAGCTGCTTAATTTTCAAATATTGTACGCTCGTAGGCAGATATTTTCTTTTAAAAAGAATGAGTGTAACACTAAAGTAAATTTAACGTAAAAACAAGATAGGATTAACAAAAATACTTGCACTGAATATCAATGCATGGTATAATGCAATTATGGTAAGGAGATTGAGATACTCTACTTTCCATTGATATTGCTTTATAAATCGCTGCAAAGGAAAAACCGGCAAAGGATGACAGAGGAAACAAGGCAACTCTTGAGCGGAATTTGCGGGAGACTCCGGAAGGTGATTTGTAAAAATATAATATTAGCAGTCTGATAATACTGCTACATCCTGAGGAGGAAACTGAAATGAAAAAATCCTTAGTACTCGCAATGGCAATGGCACTGGGCGTAACCGCTTCTGCTTATGCTGCAAATCCGTTCTCTGACGTACCTGCTGGCCACTGGGCTTATGACAGCATCAACAAACTGGCTGCTGCTGGCGTAATCGAAGGCTACGGCGACTCCACCTTCGGTGGCGACAAGCTGATGACCCGTTATGAAATGGCTCAAATCGTTGCTAAAGCTATGGCTAAAGGTGCTAACGTTGACAAGCTGGCTGCTGAATTCGCTGACGAGCTGGACAACCTGGGCGTTCGCGTAGCTAACCTGGAGAAAAAAGCTGACAACGTAAAAATCACCGGCACCATCAAAGCTTCCTATGCTTCCTATGATGGAGACAAACTGGGCGAAGGTAACACCACCAATCATCAAGCTCGTCTGCGTTCCGATCTGTGGGTAAAAGGCGACATCAATGATGACTGGACCTACAGCGCTATGTTCCGTAACCAACAATTCTTTACCAATGACAAAGGCAATGCCGGCGAAGAAACTGTTGCTTTCCAACGCGCTTATGTAAATGGTAAGCTCGGTGGTTTGGCTGTTCAAGCTGGTCGTTACAACAAAACTGATATCACCGGTGGTAACATCCATGATAACCGTATGGACGGCGTACAAGTTTCCTATGGTAAAGACGTTAAACTGACTGCTGGCTACGGCAAAGCAACTGGCGTTGATGTAATTGCAGGCGAAAACAAAGACGTTGCTTATGCAGAATTGGGTGCTAAACTGGGTGCTGTTGATGCATTCGCTGGTTACTACAAATTTGACAATCTGCTGAAAGCTGCTGATGACGATGCTATCTGGACTGTAGGCCTGGGCTTTGACCTGGCTAAAGACCTGAAGCTGACCGGTACTTACCTGAGAAGCGATGTTGATGCTGTAACTGTTGACAATGTTAAATACAACGATGTTGACAAAGATGGTTATGTAGTTGCTATGGCATACAAAGGTGCTAAAGCTGCTAAAGCTGGTTCTTGGGGCCTGAATGCTTCCTACTATGATCAAGGTGCAGGCACCGTTGTTGCTCACACCATGGATGGTATCTACTTCGATGAAGGCTTCAAAGGCTACAGCGTAGGTGCTAACTATGCATTGGCTAAAAACATCGTAGCAGGCGTAACCTACTATGATCTGGAATCCAAAGAAGCAAAAGGCACTCCGGACGCTCAAACTCTGTGGAGCCAAGTAGTATTCAGCTTCTAATTTGACTTTACGTCAACCCGCTGAAAAGCAAAAATCGCATATGCATAAATGAAGAGAGGACGGTGCGCACCGTCCTCTTTTTACATATCTAAGGCTTGTACGTATTAAGTACGTATGATATAATAAAGCCAAGGAGTGATGACATGCCACGCAAGTTTAAAGACATTATCAAGCTCATTGAAAAGGATGGTTGGATGTTGGTGGCTCAGGTTGGTAGTCACAGGCAGTACAAGCATCCTACCAAACCTGGTCGCGTAACTATTGCTGCGCATAAAACAAGCGATGACATAAGCCTGAAAACAGAGGCAAGTATTTTAAAGCAAGCCGGATTAAAGTAATTTACGAGGAGGCATTTCTATGTACAAAAACTACCCGGACAATTATATTTTTCCCGCCATTATAGAAAAAAATGAAAAAAACTACAATATATATTTTCCTGATTTACCGGGCTGTGTTGCCTCGGGGGAGGATATTCCGCAAGCCGTTAATCAGGCTAAGGGTGCCTTGGAATTGCATCTTTGGGGAATGGAGCAGGATGATGAGGTGATTCCGGTTCCTGAATATAGAGATATGCATATTGCAGCCAATGAAACCATCTGCTTTATTGATGTGAATATGTTTGGCATACGTGCAAAGATGGATAACCGTTCCGTTAAGAAAACGCTTTCTATTCCATGGTATTTGAATGAATTGGCAGAAAAGAAAAAGATTAACTTTTCTCAGCTGTTGCAAAGTGCGCTTAGGGCACAGCTTGGGTTGTAAAAATATATGAGGACGGTGCGCACAGTCCTCTTTTTGCATACGCAAGATAGATTTTGACTTTTTGCTGAAATACAGTACTATGTAGGTAGGATAGTGTGTTTAGAAAGGTTGGTGTCTTATGAGTCAACAAAAATATATTTCTGACGAGCAGGTTGTAAAACGTGCTAATTGTGCCGTAAAAATTGCATTAGAAAAGAAACGTGCTATGGATGTGCCTATTTTTACATATGATAGGGAAACGCAGAGTATTTGTGTAATTGGCAGTGATGGTAGCAAAACTCAGGTATGTGGGAGATATAATCATGGACGCTACAGCGAAAGAGTTAAATAAAAAGCCGGAGATAATCGTTTTTGCTGGTAAGAGTACCTTTTTACAGTGATAAAAGAATAGCTCTCTTGCTTTTTGATACACTTTTGTGTACACTTAGACTAAAAGGAGGGGATTACTTTGATGTATCCGTTTTTAACCTTAGACGATAATACAGAAATTGTACATTCTGAGATGCGCAGTGATGGAACTGTAAAAGTTTACATTGAAAAGCCCGATGCCAAGGATTGCTTTCATCATGCTACGTGTTATTTACCAGATTATAAGTGGGAAGATATATTTGGTTTTTCACAAGAAGAAATAGATAAGTATCAGGAAATTATTGAATCAACGGCACATTTAATCATGCAATTCTCTCAAGAGGGTGGGTTCGATAATGCCTCAGGTTTTTAAGATAGGTTCTTATTGGGTGTATTTTTGGACAAACGAAAATGAACCATTAGAGCCTATACATGTACATGTTTCTCAGGGATCACCCAGAGCTAATGCTACAAAAATTTGGATTACAAGGGCTGGAAAGTGTTATTTGTGCCATAATAATTCACATATTCCTGAGCGAGTTTTGAAAAACATTATGGCTATTATCGAAGCAAGAAGCCAAAGTGTTGTAAATAAGTGGCAAGATTATTTTGGACAAGTGAGATATTTCTGCTGATTTTAATAATGCCAAAAGGAGAGGACGGTGCGCACTGTCCTCTTTTTGCTACATTGCAATGTATAAAACATCGCAAAAACACGAACTACATACATTGCAATGTATGTAGTTGGCAAAAATCAGTACTTTTCTGCATCGCAATGTATGAAGTTCTTGCAAAATCAAAGCATGCTGTAATCAGTATGCTTTTTTTATGATATAATATAAATTAGTATAGAATAATTTTGAGGTGAAGCTTGTGCAGATAATTGAAGGTGCAGAATCATTTCTGCTGGAAGGAAAGAATAATAAGGCAGTTTTGCTCTTGCATGGTTACACCGGCGCGCCGTCGGAAATGCGTCCGCTGGGTGATTATCTGCATGCGCTTGGCTATACTGTGAGCTGTGTGCGCCTTCCCGGCCATGGCACGAGCATCAAAGATCTGGAGGCAACCACCGCGACGGATTGGTATGGTGCAGCCGAAGCTGCATGCAAAGACCTGCTGGCGCGTTTTGACAGCGTTTATGTGGCAGGTCTTTCCATGGGCGGACTGCTGGCTATCAAGCTGGCAGCAAAGCTGCCGGTGCAGAAGGCTGCCTTTATTTCGGCACCTATTTTTGTGCAGGATAAGCGTGCGCCGCTGTTGGCGTTCTTGCGCTTTTTCATCCACTACTTACCTAAGCACAAGAAGAATTATCAGGAGCTGCAGGAATATTGCATCTCCTATGCCAAAATGCCGACGAAGCCGTTGATGAGTCTTTTTAAACTGCTTAATGAATGTAAAAACAAGCTGTTGGCGGAAATCAAAATCCCCTGCCTTGTTTTGCAGTCGAAAACAGAGCATACCGTGCAGCCGCGCAGTGCCGAATATATCTATAATAAATTGACTGCAGCCGCCGGCAGAAGATTAGTCTGGTTTGAGCATAGCGGGCACATTCTGACACTGGACCGCGAGCATGAGGCAGTTTTTAAGGAAATCGCCGATTTTTTTGCGAAAGAAAAGGATATTGAGGGGTAAACGAAGAAATATGGATAAGTCAATATTAAATAATAACGAATATAGCTGGTGCTTTGCCTGTGGCAAGGATAATCCCAGCGGATTGCATATGCGTTTCGAAATTGATGACGACAAGTGCACAGCGTATTTTACGCCGCGCAGGGAGCACCAAAGCTATCCCGGACGTATGCATGGCGGACTGGTCGCCGTATTGTTGGATGAGGTAACAGGCAATTATCTTTTTGCCAAGGAGGGAAAGCCTTCCTATACGGCGAAGATTGAAATCCGCTACCGCCAGCCACTGGCGATTGGCGAAGAGGTTGTCTGCACCGGGCGTGAGCTGAAGCGCAAGGGACGCATGGTGGAAATGCAGGGTACAATCTGCAAAAAGGATGGTACGCTGTTGGCGGAATGTCTGTCAAAGATGATGATTGTGGATGAAACGCCGCAACCGTCGCGCAAGCTCGCCGCAGGCGAGGGTGAAGAAGAATAGAGGTGAAATTATGCAGACGAAGGATATACGTGAAAAAATATTAAATTTTATGCGTGAAGAAAGCTATGCACCGATGACCTCGGAGGAGCTGGTGGATGCGCTGGGGCATGATGTTAATCCCAATAAGTTTTGGGACGAGCTGCTGGCACTGGAGCAGAACGGCGAGATTATCAAAACACGCTTTGAAACATACGGCTTGCCGGAGAAAATGGGCCTGGTTGCCGGACGTTTTCAGCTGACGAGCAAGGGCTTCGGCTTTGTCATTCCGGATAACAAGGGCGACAGACCGGACGTGTTCATTCCGCCGCGCGCTTTGCATGGTGCGATGAACAATGACCGTGTGCTGGCGCGTGTGAATAATGCGGCGCAGGGCAAAAAGCCTGAGGGCGAAATCCTGCGTATCATCACTCATGCTAATAATAAGGTGGTAGGCGTTTTCCACCAGACCGGTGATTTCGCCTTTGTAACGCCTGACGATAAGCGCATCGGTCAGGATGTATATGTTATGCGCAAGCATTTTAACGGTGCCAAGGACGGGCAGAAGGTCGTAGTAGAAATTACCGAATGGCCACAGGAGCATCGCAAGGCCGAGGGCAAGGTTACCGAGGTTTTGGGCAACATCGGTGATGTTGGTTTGGAGATTCTGTCGATAATCAAGCAGAATGATCTGCCACTGACTTTTCCTGACGAGGTGCTGGAGGCTTCGCGCAAGGTGCCGAAGTCTATTAAAAAGAGCGAGCTGACCGGACGCCGTGACCTGCGTGAGCGTACTGTCGTAACCGTCGACGGCGAGGATGCCAAGGACTTGGACGATGCTGTTTACGTAGAGCAGATTAACGATAATGAATATTTGCTGGGCGTTTATATTGCGGACGTCAGCTATTATGTTACCGAAGACAGCGTGCTGGATAAGGAAGCAAGAGAGCGCGGCACAAGCGTTTATCTTGTCGACCGCGTGCTGCCGATGCTGCCGGAGCGTTTGTCGAACGGTATCTGCAGCCTGAATGCCGGTGAGGATCGTTTGTCCATGGCCTGCGAGATGCATATCGACAAAATGGGCAAGGTGCTCAGCTACGAGATTTTCCCGGCGGTTATCAATGTCCGTCACCGTTTGAGCTACAATATTGTGCGTGCAATTTTGGCAGGCGACAAGGAAATGTGCGACAAGTATGAGGACATTCTGCCGATGATTGCCCGCATGGATATTTTGCGCCAGATTTTGCATGACAAGCGTGCGCGCCGTGGCGCTGTGGACTTTGATTTGCCGGAGCAGAAGGTAATTCTGGACGAAAAGCTGCACCCGATTGAGATTGTGCAGCGCATCCACGGTAATGCGGAATCTATTATCGAGGAGTTCATGCTGGCGGCTAACGAAACAGTTGCGCAGCATATGTTTAACCAGCACTGGCCGTTTATCTACCGCGTGCACGATATTCCGAACGAAGAGAAAATGCAGGAGTTCGCTAAGCTGTTGGCAAACTTTAATATTAAATTTATCCCTAAGGAAGAAACGGAGCCGAGGGATATTCAGCAGGCCGTGAAGGAAATCGCCGGCCGTCCGGAAGAACGATTGGTAACTACGGTTGCACTGCGCTCCATGAAGCAGGCAGTTTACCAGACGGATAACATCGGCCACTTTGGCTTGGCGGCGAAGTACTACACGCACTTTACCTCGCCAATCCGCCGTTATCCCGACCTGATTGTGCATCGCCTGCTGCGCGCCTGGATGACAAAGCCCACACTGAAGGAAGCAGATGCCGAAAAGCTGGGCGATAAGCTGGACGTTATTGCCGATCATTCCTCTATTCGCGAGCGTGCGGCAGCGGATGCGGAGCGTGCAACCGTTGACCTCAAAATGTGCGAATATATGGCAGACCATATCGGCGAAGAATTTGACGGCGTTATTTCCGGTGTGACGGCCTTTGGCATGTTCGTTGAGCTGGAGAACGGTGTTGAGGGCCTGGTGCATATTTCCAGCCTGATGGATGATTACTACGAATATTATGAGGAGCGTTATGCCCTTGTCGGCACGCACAGCGGTCACACCTATCGCTTGGGCGATAAGGTGCGCATTGAGGTGTTGCAGGTAAATATCAGCGACGTGAGCATTGACTTCATCATGGCAGGGGAGAACGCAGGCGTGCGCGAGCACATCCGCCAGCAGCTGCTGATGAAGCAGAAGCCGAGCAGCGGACGCAGCACGCAGAGCATCGTTCTGAGCGCGGAAACGCAGAAGAAAAAGCACAAGGGTGCGAAGAATAAAGAGGCCGGACGCCGCAGCGCTAAGCACGGTAAGCCTGCGCCGAAGAGCAGCGCCAAGGGTGGCAGCAAATCCGGCAAAAAGAGTAGGAAAAAGAATAGGAAAAGCAGATAATTATGGCAGAACAAAAGATTAAAATTATAGCAGAAAATCGTAAGGCACGCCATGACTTTACCATTTACGAAACCTTTGAGGCAGGCATTGCGCTGACCGGTACGGAGGTAAAGTCCCTGCGTGCAGGCAAGGCGAATATGAAGGACAGCTATGCGCAGGTAACACGCCAGGCGGAGGTCTTTGTGTATAATCTGCACATCAGTCCCTACGACCATGGCAACATCTTTAACCATGACCCGCTGCGCAGCCGCCGCCTTTTGCTGCACCGTGCGGAGATTAACAAGCTCATTGGCAAGGTGAAGGAAAGGGGCTATGCGCTGGTACCGCTCAAGCTGTACTTTAAGCATGGTCTGGTGAAGATGGAACTGGCGCTGGCAGTAGGCAAGAAGCTGTACGATAAGCGTCAGGACATGGCCAAGCGCGACGCGAAGCGCGAGATGGAGCGCGCGCTGAAGGATAGAAACAGGTAAAACAGGTAGCTCTCTTGAGTGCGCCGGAAGTGTATTGGTGTGCTTAAGAGAGCTTGTTGCATGAAGGGTACAGGAGTGTTGCGACAGTGAAGTGGCAAAATTATTTTCCTTGGAAAATACTACAAAGAGGCAGAGAATATTATTGTGAAGGCAATATAGATGATATTATTATCGATGGCTTGTCCTTGGAGGCCTATGTATTTGGCAGGGAGTTATATCATGTGCATGTAAAAATAACTGAAAACCATAAGCTTGCTATGGACTGCTCTTGTCCATATAATGCTACAGGACCATGTAAGCATCTGGCTGCTGCCTTATTTTTAGCAGAGCAGGAAGGCTTTTTTGATGATGAGCGCATTAATGAATTTTTGGATAAAAATAATAAGACATTCATTAAGCCGTCTTTTTCTGCCAGTGATTATGATGAATGCATTTTTAATCTGGCAGAAATAACCAGCAAAGTTTGTTGCACTGAAGAAGCTTATAAAAAAGCTAAAAAACTGGTGCAGCAGCAGGATGTTGTTTTGACAGCTTGTGATACAGAAGAAAATAATTTCTATTCGCCTGGTTCGAAAAAAATCTTAACAGCCCGTATAGAAGGATATGCCCTCTTTAGCAATGGACGTTATCCGTTAAAGATTGTTTTATCGGAAGATGATATTTTAGCTATAGAATGCAGCGTGCCACGAGCACAGTATAGTTATTTTGCGCGTTGGACACCGGAAGCTAAGAAATTTAGATTCAATGCCTACCTTATGGCTTTTCTTTTTTTGATTGATGCTTACATTAAAGAACATAATCCTGGCGATTACACCAGCACTGCCGGAAGGGAATTGCTGGAGCTTTATAGCAGCAAGCCGAAATCTTTAATTCCTGCTATGCAAAAGCATGCTAATGCGAGAATGGTGCAGCTTGTGCCTCGGTTGGAGCTTAGTGAGGATGAGTTAAATCTTTCCTTTAAAATTGGCAGGGACAAACTGTTCGTTGTCAAAAATATCCCCTTGTTAGTGAAGGAATATAGCTTTAGCGCAGAACATGCTTTGGGCAGCAAGGACAGTATAAATTTTGCTATAGAGAAATTTACGGACGCTGCAAATAAGTATTACACACTGCTTAGAGAGGTTGTGGAAGAAGATAATTTTCGTACTGCTGAAAATATGAAATATTGCAGTTATGGCGTACCGGTTAAAAGCATTGCTTCAGGCAACAGTATTTTGTTGTTCGGCAAGACGTTAGACGGTTTTTATGAGCTGGCGAGCGGTACAAAAATTGAAGTAACGTGTAAGCTTAGCGACAGCAGTAAAAAGCTTATCTTAGGCTTTCGTGATAAAAATCTGGATGTAAACCTTATTATTTCTCCTGATATGAATAAGAAGGGTGTATTTAAAGGAATCAATGTGGAGGGCAACCTGCCTAAGGTGTATCAGGGTTCTAAATTTGCTTACTTTGCTGATGAATATTATTTGAACCGTATGGATATTGCTCTTTTTAATAAATTACAGCCTTTGCTTAAACATAGTGAAAATGGTAAGGTTAGCCTGAAAATAGGTCATAAGGATTTGAACAGGTTTTATTATCAGGTATTGCCGGAGCTGGGAAGCTGTGCACAGATAATTGAACATGATGCGGCTATTATTGAAAAATATCTGCAGCCGGAGGTAAAATTTTCCTTCTTTTTGGATTATCAGCAAGGCAAAATTTTTTGTGTGGCCAAAGCCTGCTATGGTGAAGAGCAATATAATCTGCTGGATGCTTTAGCTGGTAACATGATTGCTGCCAGCAGAGACGAAGATAAGGAAAAGCAGCTTGTAGAACTGCTTCACTATTATTTTAATGACGTTGATATGACTGAGCTCGCTTTTGTTATTGATAAAGATGAAGACGTCATGTGGCAGTTCCTGGAAAATGGTGTTGCCCAGCTTATGGAGTTAGGTGACGTGAACAGCACGGATTCTTTTCAGCGCATTAAAATCCACAATAAAGTTAGTGTCAGTGTGGGTGTAAGCATTGACAGCGGCTTAATGGATTTGTCGCTGAGTATCAGTGAAATTTCGCTGGAGGATTTGTTGGCTATCATAGGCAGTTATAAAAACAAGAAAAAATATCACCGCCTGCGTAATGGTGACTTTGTCAATATTACTAATAAGGCTATTGAAGAATTAGCAGATATGTTTACGGCTATGCGGATTGCCCCCAAGGATTTTGTTAAAGGAAAAATGCAGCTGCCTGCTTACAGGGCATTTTATTTGGATAAAATGCTGGAGCAAAATGCATATTTATATACAGAGCGTGACAGCAATTTTCGCAGGCTTATTAAGGAATTCAAGGTTATCAATGAATCTGATTTTGAAGTGCCGCCATCTTTAGCTAAAATAATGCGCAATTATCAGGAATATGGTTATAAATGGCTACGAACTTTGGCAGCTTATGGTTTTGGCGGTGTTTTGGCAGATGACATGGGGCTTGGCAAAACCCTGCAAAGCATAGCTGTTTTAGCAGCTGCTAAAACAGCAGGTGAAGAGGGAACATCGCTGATAGTTTGTCCTGCTTCGCTTATTTATAATTGGCAGGAAGAATTTACACGTTTTGCACCAGCTTTAAAGATTAATTTAATTGTTGGGACACAAAAAGAGCGGGAAGAAAAAATTGCTCAGCTTACCGGTTATGATGTAGCTATTACCTCTTATGATTTATTGAAGCGTGATATATCTGCTTATGAGGGCAAGACCTTTAATTATGAATTTATCGACGAAGCCCAATTTATAAAAAATCATACTACGGCTGCAGCAAAATCGGTTAAGCTGATTAAAAGTAAGCACCGCTTTGCACTTACGGGCACACCTATCGAGAATCGATTAAGTGAACTCTGGAGCATTTTTGATTATCTGATGCCGGGCTATTTGTATGAATATAGTTGTTTTAAAAAGGAGCTTGAGCAGCCTATTGTTAAAAGCAATGATGAAACTGCTGCCAAGCGCTTAAAGCAATTAATAGCACCATTTATTTTGCGACGTTTAAAGAAGGATGTTTTAAACGAACTGCCGGAAAAAATCGAAGAGGTGCGTATCGCATGCTTTGATGCCAAGCAGCAGGCTCTTTATGATGGGCAGGTTGTGAAAACGCTCAAATTGGTGCAGTCGCAGAGTGAAGAAGAGCTTTCTAAGAGCAAAATACAGATTTTGGCAGAGCTGATGCGTTTGCGTCAGATTTGCTGTGATCCTGGTTTGGCGTTCAGTAATTATGAAGGTGCTTCTACTAAGCGGGAACTGTGCCTGGAGATGGTGCAAAGTGCGATTGCAGGCGAGCATAAGGTACTGATTTTTTCTCAGTTTAAATCTATGCTGGAGCTTTTGGCTGATGATTTGCAGCGAGAAGGCATTGGCTACTATACGATTACCGGTGAAACGCCTAAGGAGAAAAGGCTTGAACTGGTGCGTGCCTTTAATAATGATGCTACACCTGTATTTCTTATTTCGCTCAAGGCTGGCGGTACCGGTTTGAATCTGACCGGAGCAGATGTGGTGATTCATTATGATCCGTGGTGGAACGTTGCAGCACAAAATCAGGCGACAGATAGAGCGCATCGCATTGGGCAGGAAAAGGTTGTTTCTGTTTATAAGCTGGTGGCGAAAAACTCTATTGAAGAAAAAATCTTAAAGATGCAGAACGATAAACAGAATTTGGCTGAAAGCATTTTGTCTGTTGATGGACGCAATAGCATCTTTACGATGTCTAAAGAAGAGCTACTGAATTTATTGTAAAAGACGTCACAATTTATTCATAATATGCTATTTGACTTTTTGACTAAAGCATAGTACAATATCATTGTAGCGTATCGGCTCTTTTACCGATATATTCCAATTTGGGGATGTACTGGTTTCGACGGGGGTAGGTGCGGTATGATAAGCGAGCCGTGGTTCCATCTGCACGATAATCGGTGGGCACGTTTAAATATAAACGCTGAACAAGAATACGCTTTAGCAGCTTAATCTGCTAACTGTCTCTGAGCCTCCTCCCGCGGGTGAGGAATGACAGTCAATAGTGGGATACCTTAAGGCTGATTTCTATAGGCTTTAAGGGAAACTCTTTAGGATAGCAATGTGAAGGCCCGTCGTCAGGCAATCGCAGCGCGAAACAAAGTATGACGTCTGCGCTCGGAGAAAGTTGTATGGCAATATTTTCGGACAGGGGTTCGACTCCCCTCATCTCCACCAGAATTAGTCCAATCGTGACAGTTGATTGGTGGAATAAAAAGCAGAGGATAGTGTATGACAGCACTATTCTCTGTTTTTGTTTTCCGGGAATTACTTTGGAATATTTTGTCTGGTCACTTTTTAAAACGAATGGAGCTGCATTAACCTTTCAAAAAGCAAAAAACAAGCAAAATAATATACACTATTTTTTATACGTTATCCTAACTGTTATTGTCAATTCCCTTGAAACGTCAAAAATGTTATAATATAAGAAAAGAAAAACTCATAAATTTGCCTTTGCTATCCCTGTTCTAGAGCTAGTTGAAATCCTAGAAAAAGAAAGGAGAATCCCCATGCAAACTAAATTACCAATGCCTCTTGGAACAACTGATTTCAAAAGAATCTGCCGTGAAAATTATTATGTAGATAAAACATTACTTATAAAAGATTTACTTGATCAAAAAACCAATATTATTCTCTTTACACGCCCGAGACGTTTCGGGAAAACCTTAAATATGGATATGCTCCGTACTTTCTTTGAAAAAACTAACGAAGATACCAGTATATACTTTAAAGATAAAGCCATCTGGCAGCAAGGTGAAAAATATACGCAATGCCAAGGGAAATACCCGGTAATCTTTATCAGTTTAAAAGACTGTAAATCTATGAGATGGGAAACTACCTATAATCTTTTGAAAAATACTATACGTATGGAATATGCAAGACATACAGAATTAGAAAACAGTGTATTTGTTTCTAAAGTAGATGCAGTTACTTACCAAAGTATTATCAATAACACTGCAATAGAAACAGATTATATGTTTTCCCTGCAAACACTTAGCCGTATGCTAAATGCTCACCATAAAAAAGCTCCGATTATTATCATTGATGAATACGATACCCCCATACAGGAAGGTTTTACGAATAATTATTATGCAAAAGCTGTAGAATTTATCAGAAACTTTTTTTCAGCTGCATTAAAGGATAATCCCAATGTCACTCTAAGCATTATGACAGGAATCCTGCGCGTTGCTAAAGAAAGTATTTTCAGTGGGCTTAACAATATTCGTGTCGATTCCGTCCTTGATGACAAATTCAGTAATTATTTTGGATTTACAAATGATGAAATCACCTCCATAGCTGAATACTATGGCGTACCAGAAAAAATTACAGAAATAAAGAGCTGGTACGATGGCTACAAATTTGGCGATACTGAAATCTATAATCCGTGGTCTGTAATCAACTATCTGAGCAATAACTATAAAGCGATTCCCTACTGGAGCCAGACCTCAGAAAACACTATTATCCATGAAATACTAAAAAAATACAACGAAGCTACCTATAAGAATCTTTACGAACTCCTAAAAGAAAACGGAAAAGTAACTTCAATCGTCAAGACAAATATCATCTACCCGAGACTGAAAGAACCCCAGACTAATATACTGGGTTTTCTTCTTATGACCGGATACCTGAAATCAACCGCAACAACTATCAACGAAGACGGAGCCTATATCTGCAAGCTCAATATTCCTAATAAGGAAATCAGGACTGTGTACCGAGAAGAAATCATAAGCCTGCTTAATAATGAAATAGGCGAAACCACAGTTACAGAACTAAGAAATGCATTACTGGAAAAGAATAGTAAAATAATCAAAAATACACTAAGCGAATTCCTGATGAAAACAATAAGCTACTTCGACGGACTGAAAGAAAACTATTATCACGGCCTTATGCTTGGGCTTATCACTATCTTTGAATATACTCATACCATCCGTTCCAACAGGGAAAGCGGCAACGGAAGATATGATATCCAGCTTGCGCCTAAAAACGCAGGAATGCCAGGGATTATCATTGAAATAAAAGCAGATGAAAGCAAAGAGAAAAAACAAAATTTAGAACATTTAGCTCAAATCGCTTTTGATCAGATCAACGAGAAAAAATATGATACAGACTTAATATCCATCGGAGTCAAGACCATATACAAATATGGCATCGCCTTCGCCAACAAAGAAGTAGCAGTAAGGAACAACTAACCATAACAATAATACATAATTTTGGGCATAAAAAGCAGTCAATTACACCTAACTTTTTAGGTAGGTGTAATTGACTCTCGTATTTTATTTGAAAAATGATTTTATATGCAGGAGTGTCGAGATAGAATAGATTATTCCTGGCTGAGAGTGGAAAAGGAAAGAGGGTTATAGCGTGGAAAATTTTGGCGAATATTTTTTAGGGGCGTTAGGCTGTATTAACATGATTTTGGCGATGCGCAAGTTTGAAATACAGTGGACGTTTTGTGATTATGTGGCACCTGCGCTGGAGGAGGCGGGCGAAACGATGCTGGGAAAACGTGGCTCCTTTTTAGTACTGGTTGCGACCATCTTTATTCTGGGGTTGCCCATCAGACACCAATTGTACCGGGGTGATTATGTGCTGCCTTTGTTTATTTTCCTGCATTTTATTGTTATGAGGGTATTTTGGCTGCAGACGCAGAGAATGATTTATCTTGTGTTCGATCAGTATAACGAGGAAATATGTGAAAGCTACGAGAAGCAGGAGGAGGAGCCGGAGTATCCCTGGAGGGAAGCGGAGCTGAGCCTGCTGGCACTGCCGTGGACCTGGACTGATAGTTATAATCGCTATAATAAGTTAGAGTAGGCTGGAAGGAATGTCAGGAGGCAAGCCGGCCTTGCTTTGAGAAGCTATGCTTGCGGCATTTAAGTGCTTCAGAAACAAGCTTGAAGTATTTTTTCAATGCTGTTTATTATATACTGCAGTAGTCCTTTGTGCTATAATTTTATATAGAAGTAACGTGAAATGCGAGGAGGTTATAAGGCAGATGGGCAGATTTGTTAATCCTGATAACAGCGCTTTTCAAAATGCGGTTAATGGAGAAATATATATAGATAAGAGCGGATTGATAGAACTGACCAACAGATTTCTTGGTACGCCACAGGAATTTATATGCAACAGCCGTCCGCGTCGTTTTGGTAAGTCTATGGCTGCCAATATGCTGGCAGCTTATTATAGCAAAGGGTGCGATTCCAGAGAGCTTTTTAAGGGACTGCAGATTGAAAAGAATGCCAGCTATGAAAAGTATCTCAATAAATTTGATGTTATTCATTTTGATGTGCAGTGGTGTTTTAAAGAAGCTGGCAGTGCGGAAAAAACGGTCAGCTTTATTACGCAGACTATCTTAGCAGAATTGCGTGCTATCTATGGAGCAGTCATTCCTGAAAATGTAGATAAGGTTTCCGGTGCTTTGTCTTATATTAGCGCAGCAACCGGCAATAAATTTGTGATAATTATTGATGAGTGGGATGTGCTTATCAGAGATGAGGCAGCCAATAAGGCGGTGCAGGATGAGTATATTGACTTTCTGCGTAACCTGTTCAAAGGTGTAGAGCCTACGAAATTTATTGCACTGGCCTATATTACAGGCATCTTGCCCATAAAGAAGTATAAAACTCAGTCGGCATTGAATAATTTTGATGAATATACGATGATAGGGCCAGGACTGATGGCGCCCTGGATTGGCTTTACTGAAGGTGAGGTCAAGGTCTTATGTGAAAAATATCAAAAGGACTTTGCTGAGGTTAAGCGTTGGTATGATGGTTATCAATTGGAAGATTACCATGTGTATAATCCGCGTGCTGTTGTCAGCCTGATGCTGCAGGGAACCTTCCAAAGCTATTGGACGCAGACGGGAACGTATGAATCCATTCTGCCGCTGATCAATATGGATTTTGATGGCTTGCGGTCTGCTGTTATTGATATGTTAGCGGGCGACGCTGTGGCGGTTATACCGTATTTTTTTCAAAATGATATGGTAAGCTTTAGAGGCAAGGACGATGTCTTGACGTTGCTCATACATTTAGGGTATCTTGCTTATAATCAGAAAAAGAATCAGGCGTTTATACCTAATGAAGAAATACGTTTTGAGTTTGCAATGGCAACGAAGGTAAATAAGTGGAGTGAGCTGATTAGCTTTCAGAAGGAGTCACGCGCTTTGCTGGAAGCTGTATTGGATGAGGATACAGAAGCTGTTGCGGAGATGATGGAAAGCATTCATAATCAGTACACCTCTGTCATTCAGTATAACGATGAAAATTCTTTGAGTGGTGTGCTGACTATTGCTTTTTTAGCTGCGATGGATTATTATTTCAAGCCGATCAGAGAGCTGCCGACCGGGAGAGGCTTTGCAGATTTTGTATATCTTCCCAAGCCAGCGTATAGAGAGGATTATCCTGCGCTGGTGGTTGAGCTGAAATGGAACAGGGGTGCTGAGACAGCATTGCAGCAGATTAAAGAGAAGCGCTATGCGGAAGCGCTCAGGGAGTATGCTGGCAGTATTCTTTTAGTAGGGATTAACTATGACAAGAAGACAAAGGAGCATAGCTGCAGCATAGAGCGGATTGCTAAATGAAAAATTTTAAAGCATAAAAAAAGCCTACTGGATTACATGGTCAGTAATTCAGTAGGCTTGATTTTTTTGGAACATGTCGGTGTTCAACCGCTAAACAAGGTATAGCATATAATAACGAGGTAATCGTGGAAAAAAGGTGTGTGTTGAGTTTTTTGAGAGAGTAACACAGGCTGACGCTTCGCATTCACGCAAGGCGTCAGCCTTTTTCCGTTGGCAGCTGCTACCCTGACTAAATCTTTTTATATTGAAATTACGTTCGTAAAGTGCTATAATAACATTGCAAAAACACAACAAACGTTTGCTTAAAGCGCGGGAGGAATTTGTCATGGAAGCCAATAAGCAGAAAACAGAAAAATACTATGCCTGTATAGATTTGAAGAGCTTTTTTGCTTCCGTAGAATGCGTGGAGCGCGGGCTTGATCCCTTCGAGGCGAATCTGGTGGTAGCAGATGCTGCGCGCGGACGCGGCGCAATCTGCCTGGCAATTTCCCCGGCGCTGAAGCAGCTGGGGGTGCGCAACAGGTGCAGGCTGTACGAGATCCCCTCGTGGATTAAGTACACGATAGCCAAGCCACGCATGAAGAAGTATATGGAATATTCCACTGCCATTTATCGCAATTATTTGGATTACCTCAGTCCGGAGGATATTCACGTATATTCCATTGACGAATGCTTTCTTTATCTTTCGCCCTATTTGCGGCTCTACAAAAAATCCCCGCGGGAGTTTACGAAGCTGCTGATGGATTCTATATATACTAAATTTGGTATTTGTGCTACCGGCGGCGTGGGCACCAATATGTTTTTGGCGAAGGTGGCGCTGGACGTGCAGGCCAAGCACAAGCCGGATAATATAGCATATCTTGACGAAGAGCTTTTTAAGCAGACGATGTGGCATCACCAGCCGCTGACTGATATCTGGAACATGGGCAAGGGGATTGCCAGAAGATTGGAGCGTCATGGCATTTGCGACCTTTACGGCATTTGCCAGGCGGACAAAAAATGGCTGTATAAGGAATTCGGCGTGAATGCGGAGTATTTGATCGACCACGCCTGGGGACGGGAACGCTGCACGATGCAGCAGCTTAAGGCGTACAGGCCCAAGTCGCACAGTATTTCCAACAGCCAGATTCTTTTTGAGGATTATGCTTATGAGGATGCGCTGATTGTACTGATGGAGATGGTGGAGCTTTTGGCGCTGAAACTGGTGGAAAAGCAGATGCTGTGCAACACGATAAGCCTGCAGATAGGCTACAGCAAGGATTGCTATGTACCGACCGGCGGCAGCAGGCGTTTGCCGCAGCCAACAGATTCGTTTCAGGTGCTGGAGGATTTTTTTGTTGCGCTGTATAAGGAAAAGACGCTGCAAAATCAACCAATCAGGAAGCTGACGGTTTGCGCGGATAATCTTGCCTGGCTGGGCAGTGCGGAGCAATCGCTGTTTGCGCCGTATGATGTTGATGAGGACAAGGACCGGGATGTGCAGCAGGCGCTGCTGGATATTAAGGGTAAGTATGGCAAGAATGCTATCCTGCGCGGAATCAGCTATCGGGAAAAGGCGACGGGCAAGCTGAGGAATACGTTGATTGGAGGTCATAACGGTGAATGATGATAAGTATTTTCGCAAGGGAGGCAGGCGACAGGCGGTGCATAATCCGTTTAAGGCTGCAGCCGAGGATAATGCAGATTACAGCGTGCGTGCGAAGCAGTTTGCTGCTTTTGACGCTTTGAAGGGGTTTCGGGAGCTGATAGAGGCAGCGGAGGCGGACGCGGAGGAAGAGTACGACGGGTAGGTTAAGGGTGCTTTGTTGGGAAGTGCTATTATCTCTGGCGGTGGATTATCCGAATGTGGAGGTAAGCAAAGGCTTTGTAACCTTAATGTTTAACAGCTATCTGAAGAAAGATGAGAGTTAAGCTGATTGAGGCTAAGTAAGCTTTGCCTGCTGATGACAGAACGAGGATAATGTACTTTAGCGGTACGTTATCATTCTGCTTTTAATTTTGCTGTCAGGTGAATGTCAGCACGGAAAAAACATATAAAATTTTTATTTTATATGCTTTTTTGATAAGATTATTATAGAGAAAAGTGTTATAATTTAAATGTATATAGAACAGCTGTTGCAAGAGTTGTTTTAGATTGCTACTGCGATTATGTTATATTTTGTTAAAAGATTGAACGGTATATGAAAATACTCGGGGAAACGTAGGCGGAAGGCAGTGACGCTTGGTGTGGCGCTTGCTGGTGCAGTAAAATGGATAAACATCGGTTGTAGTAAGCAGGAAAGTAACGGAGGGTGATGTAAATGACAGATAATCAAAAAAAAGCTGCCTTGGCCATAGTAGTGCTTATTCTTTGCGCTGTAGGCTTTTATTTCTTGTATTGGGTAAGAACACCGGCTTATTCAATACATATAATTGAAAAATCTATTAAACGGCATGATGTAGTTACTTTTGAAAAGCATGTAGATATGGATTGTCTTTATTCAAAAGCTTTTGATGATATCATAATAGTCTCGGGTAAGCTTGATGCCGATCCTATTTTGGAAAATCCTTTTGCTATAGGCTTTCTGCAAATGCTTAAGCCTACTGTAGTTTCAACCATGAAATACGAAACCATTGAATACGTTAAGGGAGAAAAAGGTGATGACGCGCAGAATAGTCAACAGACTGAAGACGTTTTGCGTGGCATGAAGGATCAAACTGATGTGGACAATGCTGTGCTGAAGAAGATTTCTGTTGAGAGAAAAGAAGGCAATCAGGCAATTGTGGTCTTGAAATTATACAACAGGAAACTCAAGAAGAATTTTGATCTCAAGCTGAAAATGACTAAATTGGATGATGGAAAGTGGCAAATTAAGGAAATAACTAATTTAGTTGAGTTTATATTGGCAGTTCATAAGGCAGAAGTGGAAGATTTAAGAGGTGATATCCGAAGGCGTGTTAAGTGACTCCGGTTATAATTTTGTTTTGACAGAAGGTAGTACCTTGTTAATTTGTTGAGCAACGATATACCAACCAGGGAGGCCGATTGGCGAAAAAAAGAACGAGGATAATGTACTTTCGCGGTACGTTATCCTCTTTTTTGCTTTTAGGATGAAGTTAAGCATAGGTGATGCAAAATTTTTATTCTATAGCTTTTTTAATGAAAGCAATGACAGTTTCTGTCCATGACGTCATATATAATTTACTTATAAGATTCAGGAGGCTTTGGCTAAGGTAAAGATTTGCGGTTAAATAAATAGAGTAAACGGATTGGAGCTGAAAAGCTTTATAAAAGAGCGGAGGGTGTGCAATGCGTAAATTTGTAAGAGTACAATTTTATAATAGCAGCAAGCTGTATGATTATATGTGCGATATAGATGATATCAAAAAAGGAGATAAGGTTTATGTTACTACGCGTGATGGCAGTAAGGTTGTAACAGTGCGTGGCATTTTTTACAGTGAATTGGCGGATATGCCCTTGCCGGAATATTGTTATAAAAGTGTAGATGCGAAATATTTGCGGCCGAAAGTGCAAAAGAAGGAGCCGGATGCTTTTGAACAATCTTTTGAGGATACAGAAGAAAAAACTTTGTCCCCGAAAATAAAGAAGTCTCCTGCTTACGCTCCGAATACTCCACAAAATAAAGCTTATGTTTATGATCAGTTTTGTAGGGTTGTTGACAGTGAAAGAGAAATTCGTCGAGGCAAGCATAACAGAAATTTTTTGCTTTATGATAATCATGCAGATAAAGAAAAGCATAAATTTTTGTTGCTTAGGTATAGACTTGGAATGCATATTAGGCGCGATTGGTTTATTACAGATATGTTGTGTGTGAAAAAGGGCGATTTCGTTTATGTAAATGAGGACATAAGAAATTGCTATCCGGGATATGGGCGAGTTGAAAAAATATTTGAAGGAACGTATACTGAGCTGAATTCTTCTCAAACGAGTTTCAGATATGTTGATAGAATAATCAGTGATTCGGAAATAATCAAGGCTAAGAAATCTTTAGGTATATTGATGAAAGAGGATTATTATACGTTGGTTAAGGATTGGGTGATTATTTTATTGATATGTGCATTGATTTACTTTTTGTTCTTTTCGGAAGAATGGCAGCAAGCCCGTCATATTTATAGTGAGTTAGACAGAGAGTTTCCGAGAGGTTTTCCTAGAAGGCCCTAGTATATCAATAAAAATAAGAAGTTTTCAAAGCGTTCTACCGAAAAAACGGCAGGACGCTTTTTTACTTTATTATGAAAAAACGTGTTATAATTATATAAACAAAATACGGAGGTTAATATTATGACTAGAGAAATGCATATGGGCGATATTGTGCGCCATTTTAAAAGAGAAACTGTCGCAAATCCTACGACGGAATACTTATATAAAATACTGGCCTTTGCCGAGCACACGGAAACAGGCGAAAAGCTGGTGGTGTATCAGGCGCTGTATGCTCCGTTCAAAATTTGCGCCCGTCCTTACGCTATGTTTATGAGCGAGGTGGACCGTGAAAAATATCCTGCGATTAAGCAAAAGTATCGCTTTGAGGTTGTGCAGAAGTTCTGATTGCTTAGGCGATTATACCGGTGGTGCATATAATTTTATTTGCAGGAGAGAACGGAAATGCTTTATCCGATTTTAGAGCAATATGATGTTGACATAGAAAAAGCGCTGGCCTACGGCTTTGTGCGGGAGGGCGCAGGACTGACACTGCGCAAGCCACTGCCAGAAACAGAGTTTTACGCTGTCGTTACGCTTGCAGGCAAGGCCTTATCCGTAAATGTTTTGGAAAGCGATACGGATGAGGAGTACCTGCCGTTTAACGTTGCCGATAACATCAGCGGTTACGTGATGAGCGTGCGTGAGAAAGCAGAGGCTCTGCTGGAAGAAATAAAAACGCAGTGCCTGATTAAAAGCAACGTTAAGCTGCAGCTGATGGATTACTGCTCGCAGCGCTTCGGCACTGTTCCCGACGCTCCGTGGCCGGAAACACCGGAGAATTTTACCTTTAAGACGGCGCGGAGAAATAAATGGTACGCCTTGTTTATGACGATTCCCTATAAAAGCCTGGGCCTAGCGAAGGCGGGGAAGGTTGATGTTTTGAATATTAAGCTGCCGCCGGCAAAGATTGAGCAGCTGGTGGACAGGCAGCATTTTTATCCTGCGTATCATATGAACAAAAAGCATTGGCTGACGGTGCTGCTGCAAAAGGATGCAGACATTGCGCTGGTGCAGGAGCTGTTGGCGGAAAGCTATCAGCTGGTGGAAAAATAGCAAAGGAGATTGAGCAAGTGTTACATATAGGTTGTCATTTATCCTCATCGAAGGGCTTTTTGGCGATGGGAAAGACGGCGCTGTCGATCGGTGCCGATACGTTTCAATTTTTTACGCGCAATCCGCGCGGAGGCAAGGCGAAGGCTGTGAAGCCAGAGGACGCGGCGGCACTGAATGCTTTGATGCAGGAGCACAATTTTGCGCCGATTCTGGCACACGCACCGTATACGATGAACCCCTGCGCAGCAGACGAAAAGCTGCTGGAGTTTGCGCAGATGGTGATGGAGGGCGATTTGGCGATGCTGGAGTATGTGCCGGGGAATATGTATAACTTTCATCCTGGCAGCCATGTGAAGCAGGGTGCTGAGGTTGGCATTGAAAAAATAGCGGCACTGCTCAACAGTGTGCTGCACAAGGATTTGCACACCACGGTTCTGCTGGAAACGATGGCAGGCAAGGGCACGGAGGTTGGCCGCAGCTTTGAGGAGCTGGCGGCGATTTTGAGCAAGGTGCAGCTTAATGAAAAGATGGGCGTTTGCCTTGATACCTGCCATATTTTTGATGGCGGTTATGATATAGTCAACGATTTGGACGGCGTACTGGCGCAGTTTGATAAAATTATCGGCTTGGAGCGTTTGAAGGCGGTGCATCTGAACGACAGTCTGAACATCTGCGGCAGTCATAAGGATCGTCATGCATGCATCGGTGCAGGCAACATCGGCTTGGAGGCGCTGACGGCGGTGATTAACCATCCGGCGCTGCGCACTCTGCCGTTTTACTTGGAAACGCCGAACGAGCTGCCGGGCTACGCTGCGGAAATAAAGCTGCTGCGTGAGCGCTTTAAAGAGTAATATACCAAGGATTTTCATAAGAGGTGAACGATAGAAATGGAAATGGCTTATACTGAGCTGAATGCGAAGCTGTGCGCTTTTTTGGATAAAACGCCCAACAGCTTTTTTGCCGTGAATAATATAAAAGAGGAGCTGGCGGCACATGGCTTTGCCGAGCTGCAGGAAAACAGCAGATGGCAGCTGCAGGAAGGAGGCAAATATTATGTCAGCCGTAACGGTTCGGCACTGCTGGCTTTTGTGATTCCGCAAAAGGATTACCTGGGCTTTCAGGTTTACGTCTGCCACTGCGATTCGCCGGCGTTCAAGCTGAAGAATAATGCGGAAATTGTGGTAGATAAAAAGTATGTGAAGCTGAATGTGGAAAAGTACGGCGGCATGCTGCTGAACACCTGGCTGGACAGGCCGCTTTCCGTTGCCGGACGCGTGCTGTGCAACGTTGACGGGCGCTTGGAAGCGCTTCTTGTTAATGTTGAGCAGGACCTGATGATGATTCCGAATCTGGCAATCCACATGAACAGGGAAGCCAACGAGGGCGTAAAGCTGAACGCGCAGACGGATATGCTGCCGCTTATCGGCAGTGTTGCAACTAAGGACGGCCTGCAGAAGCTGTTGGCGGAGGCCTGCGGCGTTACCGCAGAGCAGATTGTGGATACGGAGCTTTTCCTTTATAACAGAATGCCGGCGACTACAGTCGGGTTGGAGCAGGAATATGTTGCCGGCGGCAGGCTGGATGATTTGCAGTGCGTGTTTGCCGGATTGCAGGGCTTTATGGCGGCAGAAGCAGGCGAGAGTGTGCCGGTATTCTGCATGTTGGATAACGAAGAGGTTGGCAGCGGGACGAAGCAGGGCGCGGCGGCGACCTTCTTAAAGGATGCGCTGCAGCGCATCAACATGGCACTGGGCAGGGACGAGGAGGATTATCTGGTGTCTTTGACTAACAGCCTGATGCTTTCGGCGGACAACGCTCATGCTGTGCATCCTAATCATACGGATAAAAATGACCTGACGAACAAGACCTATCCCAATGAGGGTGTGGTTGTCAAATACAGCGCTAACCAGAAATATACTACGGATGCAGTATCCGGCGCGCTGGTGCAGCTGCTGGCTAAAAAGGCTGCTGTGCCGCTGCAGCTTTTTTATAACCGTTCGGATATGGCAGGCGGTTCTACCTTAGGCAATATCTCTACCGCTCAGGTAGCGATTAAGTCGGTGGATATTGGCCTGGCGCAGTTGGCGATGCATTCCGCCTACGAGATGGCAGGCGTTAAGGATACGGCGTATCTGGCAAAGCTGGCGCAGGCATTTTTTGCCGCCGCTGTTGCGGAGGCTGCCGACGGGACGTACTGCCTGAAATAACAATTTAATATGCGTATATCAAAGGGCATAGCAGATGCTGGTGACAGGTCTGCTGTGCCTTTGCTATTAGTTGCGGGCAGTTCGGCGTGGTGCTATACTGAGCTTAGGAAGTTTATAAGCGAAAGAGGTGATTGTATGTTGCAGGCAATACGCAGATTATCTAAAACACATTTGGCAATGCTGGCAGTCTGCCTGCTGGCTGTGGGCAGTGCTGTTTATTTCTTTTTGGCGCAGCGTGCCAGCCGTCATGCTGCGGAGCTTTTTAACTATTATATGGCTAAGCAGCAGGTGCTGGCAGGAAGCGTGACGGCCGAGGAGCTGCGTGCCGATATCTGGGGCAACGTGTATTTTAAAAACCTGACCTGGGATTCGCCGGAGCATGAACGTCTGGTGGATGTACAGGAGGGACGCATTAAAATCAAGCCTAAGGATATCATCCTGCGTATAGCCGGCATCGACACGGTGCAGGAGGTGGAGCTGAGCGGTGCTTATATTCATCTTGGCTTTGATGATAAAATGCGCCTGGATATCCTGCAGAATAAAAAGACGGCGGAGGAAAGTATCCTGCCGGACGAGGTGCCTATGGAAAAGCGTCATCTGCAGATTAAGGGCAGGCTGCCGAATATTAAGCTGATTTTGCATGATACGGTGCTGTCGGCAGAATATAAAAAGCGTCACTTTATTTTGAATGACGTGGACGGCACGGCGCAGATCCATGAGCATCAAAGGCTGGAGCTGCATTTGGCTGCGGGACGCTACGGCGGCAGCATTGCAGGCAAGGGACTGAATATTGACGGCACCTGCGACCTGAAGGGGGAGCAGAAGACGAATATCAATATCTGCCTGTATGATGTTATTCCGGATTCGCTAGGCATGCGCAATGTTAAGGATGCGATGACGGTAACCGGGCAGATGACAGGCAGCTTAAGGAAGCCTTTGATTGATGGTGCGCTGGCGCTGAAAGAGCTGCATCTGAACGATTTGTATTTTACGAATATCAACGGCACCTATCATTATGAAAATGCGCTGATAACCTTTCAGGATGTGACGGGCAGTATTTTTGGCGGTACCTTTGATGCGATAGGCTTATATCATTTTGATAAGCGCTATTACAAGATTGATGTTGACGGCAAGAACCTGATGGCTTCGCTGGCTGCCAAAAGCAGCAAGATAAATACGAGCGTAGCCTTGAAGATAAAGTTCCGCAATGAGGGGCCTAAGGGCAATAACCTGGTATACGGCAGCTTTTCTACGGGCAAGGGAACGTATTTGCTGGTGCCGTTTTTGAGCCTGCGTGGCAGCTTCAGCGACCAGAGCGGTGAGCTGGCGTTCAGTAATGTAGAGATTGAAACCAAGGTGGGCACGTTTGAAAGTGATGTCTTTAAAATTGTGGACGGCAGATTGCAGCTGGGCGAGATTTTTCTGGCGAACGGTGAAGGCAGGCGTATACGCGTGAGGTAGGGTTGTTGATGAGCACGGTATGGCTCATGCTAACTTGCGAAGGTCAGCGCATACGTGTGAGGTAGGGGGGATTTTTATAATAAAAGAATATACAATATAGGTATTCCTTGTGGAATTAGAAAAGTCCAGTCTGTAATTTTAAAAAATTAATAGACTGGACTTTTTTGCAAATTCCTAAATTTTTTATTCAAGGTAGCAAGCGAGTTCTTTGATATAGACAAAAACTGTCTTTGTAGTGTGATACACTAAAGATGAATTAGCAGAAATGTAAAATAGAGATACATTTTAGTATCTCTATTTACATACGTAAAAATATAATTTTTTCAATCCACATATACCAAAAGTATATGACTCTTTCATTGTACAATAACAATCTTTAGAAGACAAGAGAATACAGGGAATTTTGCTGATTGGGTTAAAATAATAATGCTTGACAGTAAGCTGCTATAACGTTAAAATATAATTGAAAACAAAAAAAGTGAGGTGTTCAGTGTGTATCCGGCACATATAAGAAAAGAAATATCTTGTGATGGTAAAGTAACTTATTCATTTCAATCTGTTGCTGAGCATTGCCGTAATACGGCAAAATATGCTAGTGAAGCATTAAAAGCAGTAGGGTTGGAAAAGACTGCTTATCTTGCAGGCTTATTACATGACTGTGGCAAATATACGTTCGAATTTAAGCGGTATGTTGAAGATGCAGTTATCAATAAAAAAGAAGTTAAGCGTGGTTCTGTTAATCATACTTTTGCAGGTGTAAAGCTGATTTTAGCGAAACATGCTAAATATGTTGGTACAAATGACCTCCAAGATTTAACTATTGAATTGATAGCCTATGCAATCGGAGCACATCACGGCTTATTTGACTGCATAAAAGATAAGGATGAAAGTGCCTTTGCTTATAGATTAGAAAAAGAAAACATTGATTCTGAGGAAGCTATAGAAAACTTCTATAATGAATGTGCCAGTGAGGATGAAATTGAAAAATTGCTTCTGGAGGCAACAGCTGAAATAAAACATCTTGCCGATATAATAGTTAGTATAGATAAAACAGAAGATGATGAAGAACATGAAATTCCATTTTATTATTCATTGGTGTGTCGTTTACTGACATCGGTAGTTATAGATGCCGATAGAAAAGATACTATGGAGTTTGAAAAAAATGAGGTAACTAAGCAGGTAAGATTGGATTGGAGCAAGGCTTTAGAGAATTTTAATTCTTATATTGAAAATTTTAAGACAGATCGAGATATAGATTTAGCACGCAAGGAGATTTCTGCTGCATGTGCTGTTGCCGCGCAAAAACCTGAAGGAGTATACAGGTTAAATGTTCCGACTGGTGGTGGCAAAACTTTAAGTTCATTGCGTTATGCCTTGGAACACGCAAAAAAATATCATAAAAAAAGATTGTTTTTTGTCATGCCTTTACTGTCCATCATTGAACAAAATGCTCAGGAAATAAGAAAAGCAGTACAGGATGATAGTATTATTTTAGAACATCATTCTAATGTCATTGATGATGAAAACAGTGATGTCGAAGAATTAAATAAGAGAGAGCTGCTTATGCAGTCATGGGATAATCCTATAATTATAACAACATTGGTGCAACTTCTAAACACCATGTTTTTAGGAAAAACCAGTTCAATCAGACGTTTTTCTTCCCTGTGTAACAGTGTAATTGTTTTTGATGAGGTGCAGTCTGTGCCTAACACAATGCTTACGCTGTTTAATTTAACTATTAACTTTCTTGTGAAAAAATGTCACGCAACTGTTATTTTGTGTTCTGCTACACAGCCTTCCTTTGAAAATGCTGAGCATAAGTTATTAAGCGAGGTTAGTGACTTGATTACGTTGCCATCTGAAACTTTAAAGGTTTTTGAACGTGTGGAATTAGTTGACAAGGGTTCTATGAGCATGGAAGAGTTATCTGATTTTGCTTTAGAAATAATAAGGAGCAAAAAAAGCCTTCTTGTTGTATGCAATACAAAAAGAGAGGCTAAAGAGTTATTTGAGAGTTTACAGGCTGAAGTAAGCGGTGTGATTCCAATGTATCATCTATCTGCTTCGATGTGTACAAAGCATAGAAAAATGATAGTAGAGTCAATGAAAAGTGATTTGAGCCTGCCAAATCCAAAACAAATAGTTTGCGTTGCAACTCAAGTAATTGAGGCTGGTGTGGATATTTCTTTTAATTGTGTCATTAGATTACAGGCTGGAATGGATAGTGTTATTCAAGCAGCAGGAAGATGCAATAGAAATGGCGAAAGTAAATTAGAGTCGGTTTATATTGTAAATTTACTGGGCGAGAAATTAAGCCGGCTTAGAGATATAGAAAGAGCAAAAACAGCTACTAACAGTTTATTACAGGAAGTTAAAACAAAAAATCAATATACTAGCTTGAATTCCGATGTAGCTATTTCCTTTTATTATAAAAAGCTATACTCTAAGATGGATAAGGGTGAGCAAGATTTTTTAGTACCTAATTTACATAAGTCTTTATACGGATTATTAAATCAACATGATGTTGCAGATGGTTACTTTTTGGCGCAACAGTTAAAGACGGCAGGAAAGTATTTTAATGTTTTTGATAATAATACCGTTGAAATGATAGTGCCTTATGGGAAGGGGCAAGATGTTATTGGCGAGCTGAATTCTGAGAAAGCTATGTATAATCTTGTGTATGCTGAAGAAGTTATAAAGAAAGCAGCCGGATATACTGTTACATGCTATCAATATCAGATAGATATTTTAAAGAAAAATGCAGCAGTAATATATAATGATTATTTTGGCATCTGTATCTTGAATGATTCTGCTTACTATGATGATAAGCTTGGTTTGAACTTAGATGCCATAAGTGGCGAAGGAGTTTTTTATTAAGCAATGGAGGTGTCATATGCATTCTAATATTGTCGAATTTAAGGTTTATGGTAATTATGCACTTTTTAGTGATCCAATCATGCGTGTAGGTGGTGAGAAGTGTTCTTATCAGGTGCCTACATATGAAGCATTAAAAGGTGTTTTAATGTCTGTATATTGGAAGCCAACCATTATTTGGTATATTGATAAGGTGCGTGTAATGAATCAGATTCAAACAGAGGTTAAAGGCGTCCGTCCAATTAAATACACTGGTAATGGAAATGATTTGGCATATTATACATACCTGAAAAATTGCCGGTATCAAGTCCAGGCGCATTTTGAATGGAATAAGAACCGACCTGAGTTGGAAGGTGACCGAAATGAGAATAAACATCATAATATTGCAAAACGGATGATATTGAAAGGCGGCCGCCGAGATGTTTTTTTGGGAACACGCGAATGTCAGGCTTATGTAGAGCCTTGTAAATTTGGTGAAGGTTCTGGGGCCTATGATGATGTTAATGAATTGGCTTTTGGTGTTATGTATCATGGTATTACGTATCCGGATGAATTTTATTCTCCTGAAACTAAGGATTGCATGACTGTACGTTTTTGGCGACCAGTTATGAAAAAGGGTGTTATTGATTTCATACGTCCCCAAGAGTGTACTGCTACTAAGAAAATTCATCCGATGAAAATGAAAATTTTTGAAGATAAGAAGAATTTTAGTGGTTTAGATGAGTTCGAACATGAGGAAGGAGGAACAATAGATGAGTTTGTTTAATAAAGCCTATGAGACATATGAATACCATAAGTCATTAGTAGGAATGATTGAAGCCGGCAAATCGCCTTTGTTACCAATCTCTCATATTTTGAAAAATGTACAAATTGAAGTAAGCATTAATTTAAATGGCGAATTTGTAAGTGCAAGAGCATTGGATAAAAAAAGTAAAGATCCTAATGTGCCTTTTGAGCAGCCAACTATTATTCCTGTAACAATAGAATCCGGTAGTCGTTCCGGCAAGAATCCGGCAGCGCATCCATTAAGCGATAAATTAGATTATCTGATTCCTACAGAAAACAACAAGCATCAGGAATATATGAATTTGTTAGCAAATTGGGAAGCATCATCAGAATATGGCGATATAAAACTAAGTGCTATAAAAAAGTATCTTGATGGTGAAACGATTGTCAAGGATTTAGTAAGAGAACAACTTTTGGAATTGGATAAAAATAACAAAATAGCTGACAAAAAAATTAATGGTGTAGAACCATTGCAATGCATGGTGCGTTGGCGTGTTTTGGGAACAGACGTAGAAGAATGTTGGCGTGATAAACAGCTATTCCAAAAATGGGCTTCTTATTATGACACTCAGATGCAAAATAATGAGAAATTTATTACGGATCTTTGTATGATTTCTGGTGAACAAGAGATTCTTGCACCTATGGTTCCTAAAGGCATTGTAAATAAGCAGGCAAATGCTAAATTGATTTCTTCTAATGATACTGCAAATTTTGTTTTTCGCGGACGCTTTACTGATGCTGAACAAGCAAGCAGTGTAGGATATTCAACCTTTCAGAAAGTGTTTGTAATTTTACAGTGGTTGGCCAATAATTCCGAAACTAGCTTTTGCGTATCTGATAGAACTTTTTTGTGTTGGAATCCTAAGGGAAAACCTGTACCAAAGTTTAATAAGAGTATATTTGGCGATAAAAAGAAAACAATTTTTGTTCCTTCTGATTATCGCAAGGAATTATATAATACCTTGGCAGGATTTAAAAATGATTTACCTAATGAAGAGGATGTAGTTATTGCAGCTTTTGATGCAGCAACAACCGGACGATTATCATTGGTATATTATAATGAATTAAAGGCATCTGATTTTTTTGAAAGAATTAATAGCTGGTATAATAGCTGTTATTGGTATTTTTATCAAAATATCCAATCACCGTTGTTGAATGATATAGTGCGTTTTGCTTTCGGTGTTCAGAGGGGCAATGATGATAACAGCAAAGTTGAAGTTGATGATAAGCTTTTAAAACAACATATGCAGAGGCTGTTTAAGTGTCTTATTGAGAAACTGCCTATACCTTATGATATAGTAATGGCATTAACTGCCAAGGCTTCAATGCCCAAAAGCTATAATAAGAAAAATCGTGAAAAGATACTTTCTGTAGCTTGTGCGGTCGTAAGAAAGTATTATAATGATAAGGCCCAAAAGGAGGAATGGAATATGAGCCTTGATAAAAATAAGTTGAATCGTGATTATTTATATGGCAGATTATTAGCTGTATTTGAAAAGCTAGAGATTGATGCAATGAAGAGCCGGTACGGCTATACTGATAATGATATCAGGGAAACTCATGCTGATAAATTGTGGAATTTTTATTGTGCTAAGCCGGAAAGTGGTGCAGCGAATATTAATGGTGCTTTAAGACCTTATTTGAAATATTTGCCGGACACAAGAAAAAACTTCTATTTGGGCCTTATTGGCGAAATTATGGGAAAAATAGGTGAAACAGCTGATAAAATCCGCAATAAAAGTCTGGAACCCTGTTATTTGATGGGTTATTATGATCAGCGCAATGATTTATATACATCTAAAAAAGACAAACAAGAGGAGGATAAGTAAAATGGCAGAATTAAGCAACAAAATTGACTTTGTATTATTGGTAAGTGTAAAAATGGCAAATCCCAATGGTGATCCGCTGAATGGTAATCGCCCGCGTATTGATTACGGCAGTTATGGTGAAATTACAGCTGAATGTATTAAGCGTAAAATCCGTAATCGTATGCAGGATTTGGGATATCCTATTTTTGTACAGTCTAATGATCGCAGCGATGATGGCTTTACTTCTTTGAGCGATCGTGCATCGGCACTTATTGCTAAAAAGCTTGAAGAAAAACATTTAGCAGAAGATAAGAGCGATAAGAAAGCAAAGAAAGGTGACAAAGTTAGTCCGGAGCAGTATGCTGCCTGGACATGTGAAACTTGGCTTGATGTGCGTAGCTTTGGACAGGTATTCGCATTTAATAATAAAAAAGATAAAGAAGCAGCAGGTGTTTCAGTAGGTGTAAGAGGACCTATCTCGATTCATCAGGCAGTAAGCATTGATCCCGTTGAAGTATGCTCTTATCAAATTACCAAAAGTGTCAATGGCGAAAATAAAGAGGGAAAAGAAGGAAAATCTTCTGATACAATGGGCATGAAGCACATGATAAAGTTTGGTATGTATGAAATTAAGGGTGCCATTAATGTTCAGCTTGCAACAAAAACTGGTTTTACAGATGAAGATGCTGAAGTTGTCAAAAAATGTTTATTAACTCTGTTTGAAAATGATGCTTCTTCGGCTCGTCCGGATGGCTCTATGGAAGTTGTTAAGTTGTATTGGTGGAAGCATAATTGCAAGGAAGGGCAGTACTCTTCTGCTAAGGTTCATCGTTCTGTTAAAGTAAAGCTTAAGGAAGGTATTGCAGAGGCATTGTCTGCAGATGATTATGATATTGTTGTCGATGAATTGAATGGACTTGTTCCCGAAGTTAAAGAAGGAATGTAATATGCAGAAAGATTGGTATCAAGACTTAAACGAATATATTCGTTTGGGTGAACCAAAGCTGGAAGAAAAAACAGTTGCCTGGCAGACAGCAATTGGCTTACAGGCAGTAGATGGCCTTTCTACTTCTGATTACTTACTGGAAACGGCTAAAGAGAATATTGAAGGCAAAATCACTATTAGTGAAGCTAATGATAAAATCAGTAGCTATTATGAGAAATGCAACGATAGGAAAGCTATTGAAGCTGGAACGAAAGAAGCTGATATTGTAGCAGGTAGGATTACTGCAATATTGGGAGAAAAAACATTTAGCTTTTCTCCTGCTTATTGGATTTCCATACATAAAAACCTTTTTGCGAATGTATTTGCTCATGCCGGAGAGGTCAGAACCTATAATATTAGTAAAAATGAATGGGTTTTGAATGGAAAAAGTGTTTTTTACGCATCCTATGATAGCATTTCCATGACACTCGACTATGATTTTAATACTGAAAAGAGATTTTCTTATAGAAATCTTAGCGAGAGTGAAATCGTTAAGCATATAGCAAAATTTACCTGTGATATATGGCAGATACATCCTTTTTGCGAAGGAAACACTCGGTCAACTGCTGTTTTTATTATAAAGTATTTAAATTCTTTAGGATATTCCATAGGTAATGAAGCTTTTGCTAAGTATTCCTGGTATTTTCGTAATGCTTTGGTTAGAGCAAACTATAATGATTTACAAAATGGAGTTCATGCTACTACGGTGTATTTAGAGAAATTCTTTGAGAATTTACTATATAACGGAAATCATGAATTAAAGAATCGTTATTTGCATATTGATTGGCATGAGTAAAAATAGTGCAGAATTATCCTGTGCGAAGTTATATGGAACATAAAATTTAGCTTAGGTTCGCAACTTAAGCTAGAATGGGAAACTATAAGTTTTCTCACATCAAAATAAATTTTTGAGTATTTGAGTTGAGCTAGTTCGCAAAAAATGCTTGATTTAAATGAATAGAGAAGTAATTTGTTTTGATGCTGTCGCTCCCGCGAGGGAGCGTGGATTGAAATACATATACGCATACCTCTAGCCTAGGTCTCTTTCTGGTCGCTCCCGCGAGGGAGCGTGGATTGAAATATGAAATCATCAAAAGACATCTCGCCATGTTCTACCGTCGCTCCCGCGAGTGAGCGTGGATTGAAATACGGAACACGGTTGGATTTTCGGTTTTGTTAACACAAATAACGCATTCTGATTAGCCTAAAAGGAAAGGAGAATTCTTATGGAATATTGTGAAGATGAATTCTTACAATTATCAGGTATTCAGCATTTTTGCTTTTGCCGTCGACAATGGGCGTTGATTCATATAGAAAATCAATGGCAGGAAAATGTAAGAACAATTGAGGGTAACATAGTCCATGAACGTTGTCATGATGATGGCTTTATAGAAAAACGCGGTAATCTGTTAATTACACGTTCTTTGAGTATCTTTTCAAGAAGATTAGGCGTTTCCGGACAATGTGATGTTGTAGAATTTAGTAAGACTGAAAACGGATGCACTTTATATGGACGAGAAGGATTATGGCTACCTTATCCCATAGAGTATAAGCGCGGAAAGAGTAAACTGATTGATGCTGACAGATTACAATTATGCTGTCAGGCTATGTGTTTGGAAGAAATGCTGCATGTTGATATACCTAAAGGTGCTTTATATTATAATGAAACACATCGTCGGGAAGAGATTGCTTTTACTGCTTCTATGCGTGAAAATGTAGAATCTATGTTGCGTGAAATGCATAACTATTATAGACAGGGCTATACACCGAATGTTAAGCCTAAAAAAGGCTGTATCTTATGTTCTTTAAAGGATATTTGCTTGCCGGTTATATGCAGGAAGACAGTTGTGGCGGATTATTATGCAAAATTTTTAAATGAGGATGCATTATGAGACATTTAATGAATACTTTATTTGTGACAAGTGAAGATATTTATTTATCGCTGGATAATGAGAATGTTGTAATAAATAGGGAAGGTACAGTAGTAAAAAAATTACCATTGCGGATGTTTGAGCAAATTTTATATTTTGGTTATATGGGAGCGAGTCCTGCATTATTGGGAAAGTGTGCTGAATATGGTATAGCCGTATGCTTTTATAAACCTAGCGGAAGATTTTTAGCGAGAGTAATGGGGAACCATAATAGTAATGTGTTGTTACGTAAAGAACAGTATAGAATTTCCGATTCAGAAGAGCTTAGCTGCAAAATAGCGAGGAATTTTATTGTTGGAAAGCTTTATAACTCACACAGTGTTTTAGAACGGGCGAAGCGAGACCATGCTTTGACTGTTGATGTAGCTAATTTAGAACAAGCAAGTCGCGAAATTATGCGTTTGACTAGGTTGTCAAGAAAATGTACAGATTTAGCTGTCCTGCGAGGTTTAGAGGGAGATGCTGCCAGCTTATATTTTGCTCAGTTTAACGAGCTTGTATTGCAAAATAAGGTTTATTTTAGGTTTAAAAACAGAAATAAAAGGCCTCCGACTGATCCTGTAAATGCTTTATTATCCTTTGCATATACTATTTTGGCTAATGATTGTGCTGCAGCACTTGAAGGAGCCGGGCTGGATCCATATATTGGGTTTCTGCATCGTGACAGACCGGGGCGTTTGTCATTAGCTCTTGATTTGATGGAAGAATTTCGCAGCATTACAGCAGACAGGTTTGTGCTTACATTGATTAACAATCGTGTGATTAATGAAAAGTCATTCAATAATCAAGAAAATGGTAGTGTGCTTTTGACGGACGACGGACGCAAAATATTTTTGGAAGCATGGCAGAAGCGCAAGCAAGATATAATTATGCATCCATTTTTGCAAGAGAAAATACCATGGGGCTTAATACCTTTTGTTCAAGCACAGCTTCTAGCCAGATATATACGTGGCGATATTGATGAATATCCAAGTTATTTATGGAAGTGAGGAAAATAGAATGCTGATATTGGTAACCTATGATGTTAATACACAGGATGTGGCTGGCAGGAGAAGACTTAATAAGATTGCCAAAATGTGTTTAAAATATGGGCAAAGAGTGCAGAATTCTGTATTTGAATGCCTGGTAGAACCACATGACTATGTTCTTTTACAAAATGAACTATTGAAAATAGCTGATTTAAACAAGGATAGCCTGCGTTTTTACAATTTGGGTGCTAAATATAATACGAAAATAGAACATTTTGGAACTAAAATGTCATATGATCCCGAAGGCGTTTTAATGTTTTGAATATTCCTTGTCCCTTTTTCCTAAATCTGGACAGCGTCATCTACAACGCCTTTTTCATGCCATTTGAGAAAAACGAATGGGCAGGGGAGAATGTAGGCGAAGCTGTGGCACTGTGGAAGGAAAACGAGGTTGATGGCAGGACAAGGAGTGCGAATATATTTAGGGTATCCTACTGGATGTGAAGCATCTGATGCAGATAGCCGAAAAGCATTCGGAGATGGATATCAGGCAGCTGGAGGAGCTCATCGAGGAATATTGCAGCGATTATATGATAAAGTAAAAAATACTCAAGGCGTTCTACCTGACTGCGGTAGAACGCCTTATTTCTCAAACATAATTAAAGAATTTTCAAACTATTCTTGACGTTGTCGCGATTATCTGATAATATAAACCCATAAGATTTTGCACACCTGCCTAGAGCACGGTCACTGCAGCGTCACGAACGCCTTATGTATTATTGAGTAGTACATAAGGCGTTTTTGTTAAGAAGGGAGCTGAACGAATGGTAAATCTGAGAGAAGATACCAGAGAATCCATTGCCAAGTTAACTTTAATGGATGATATTTTTATGAACAAGTTCTTTGAAAATGATACGGAGCGTACAGCGTTGTTGTTGCGAATTATCTTAAATAATGATAAGATAAAGGTAATAAAAGCAGTAACGCAGCAGAAGCTGAAAAACCTGTCAGGACATGACCTGCAACTGGACATTCTGGCGCAGGAAGAAAACGGCAGGCTTTTCAATGTAGAAGTACAGAACCGCAGTAGTGGCGCTGCAGCACGCAGAGCACGCTATCATTTGAGTCTGCTGGATGCTCACAGCCTGCCAAAGGGCGAAGTATACCAAAAGCTGCCGGATAATTACGTTATCTTTATCACGCAGTATGACGTGCTGAAGGGCGGGTTGCCGATATACCACATCAGTAGAAAAATAGAAGAAAACAATGTAGCCTTTGCTGATGGTTCGCACATCATCTATGTAAATAATAAAATTAAAGCTAACACACCACTCGGACGTCTGATGCATGATTTTAGCTGCAGTAATCCAGACGATATGTATTATCCGGGATTAGCAGAAAAGGCAAGATATTTTAAAGAAACAGAAAAGGGGTTGACGAATATGGGTGATGTATTTGAAAAATTACTTGCAAAAAGAGAAAAAGAAGCTGCAGAAGCAACTGCAAGAGAAAAGAAGATTGAATTTGCCAAAGGCCTTTTGGCTGATGGTATGAGCATTGAATTCACCGTGCGTCACTCCAAACTTTCGGAAGCAGAGGTGCGTGAGCTGGCGTCCAAGCTGACAGCATAAGAGTACATTAAAACCAAAGGCGTTCTACCGAACTGCGGTAGAACGCCTTATTTTTATCTGCAACAATATAATTTTACGCAAACGAAAAGACCTGAGGTCCGCAAGAATACGGACTTCAGGTCTTTTTTTGTACAAAACCGCAAGGGGTAAAAAGCCTCTCCTTGGGGAGAGGTGCCGAGCTTGTCGAGGCGGAGAGGGGTGATGACCAATATAAGGCTATTCGTGAGAGTAGAAACAGCAAACCCCTCTCAGTCACCCTAGCGGGTGACAGCTCCCCCCAAGGGGAGCCTCTTCTCAACATATACCGCAAGCGGTAATCTGGCCTTCAACTGGATGGGTTCGGTGTAGCCGCTGCAGTTTGCTACGGTAGTTACAAAACCGCAAGCGGTAATCTGGCCTTCAACTAGAAATTCTGTTGGTAGAGGACATGAATCTGTATTAGGTTACAAAACCGCAAGCGGTAATCTGGCCTTCAACCCTGTGGCTCGCACACGGCTCACAGAGCGGGCTTAAAGCCCTACAATGGAAAATCGAAACGCTGTTCATAGCAAAAACAGCTAAAATTGCTCACAAGAGCGGTACATTTACGCCTCCGCCAAAAGCAAAACGCGCCTGGCGCAAGCCTTACAGCACTTTGGCAAATGATTTGCCTGCTATGATAAATTCATGATAACACATCGAACAGAATTTGACAAGCACTTTTTGCAAAGCAGCCTGTCTTATGCGCATTACAGCACCTATATTTAATATATGAAAAAGTATTTGCAAACAAAATTAAAGTTATCAAAAAATTAGCGCAACATTTGCCGAGGGTGTTTCCTGCATGTGGAGTAGAGCGCCTCGCAAAACGCCTTCACCCTCTTTCTTCCGCCATTTTCCATATAATAGTTGATAATTATTTTCAATCGTGATATGATTATATTGGTTCCGAAAGAACTAATAATTGATTATTCTTACAAAAGAATGAAAAAGAGAGGTTTTTTAAATGACGACTGTTGCTGAAAAGTATTTACAAATTGCTAAGCTGGCGAAGGATCCTGCTAATGCAGAGGTTGTTATTGATGGCATTCTGACATTTTTCGGATTGGATTATTTTGACTTAGACTTGGGTGTTGAATACCTGTACACCACTAAAGTGATTGACTATAAATTCAGAAGCGTGCTGCACAAGGCTGAAGATATGGACGCTATCATGGCATGGTTCAAAGAAAAAGCCGGCGTTACCGACGAAGAAATCGCTGCTGCCGAAGCTAAAGAAAAAGAATACGTTGCAGGCTGCCTGATGCTTGCAAAACAATATCTGGGCATGGGGCACTGCATCAGCGGTAAAACCTATCTGGAGCTGGCTGCTGCCAAAGGCTCTGAAGAAGCAATCGCACAGCTGAAGGACATGGAATATGCACAAGACATGTACAACCTGGGCGAGCATTATCTGGCAATGGGCCATTGCATCTGCTCTAAGACCTACTTTGAGCTGGCTGCTGCCAAAGGCTGCCCGAAGGCTGCTGCTAAGCTGAAGGACATGGAATATGCAGAAGACATGTACAAGCTGGGCGAGCAATACCTGGGCATGGGCCACAAAATCTGCTCCAAGACCTACTTTGAATTAGCTGCTGCTAAAGGTTGCCCGAAGGCTGCTGCAAAGCTGAAGGACATTGAATACGCAGAAGATATGTACAAGCTGGGCGAGCAATACCTGGGCATGGGCCACAAAATCTGCTCCAAGACCTACTTCGAGCTGGCTGCTGCCAAAGGCTGCCCGGAGGCTGCTGCAAAGTTAGCTGAATACTAAGCATAGTTGATTCTCTAAAATAAGTGTTGGGGTTTTGAACTGATTCAGGTTAAGACTGCCAACACTTTTTTGCTTAAAAGCCCTGCTTTGGCAGATGAAAAAGCGTTTCTAAAATTTTTTGCAAAAACCTCTTGCCAAAACGCAAAACGTATGGTAATATATATAACTGTCAGATACACTGAC
>ULTP01059168.1_pt1 | contig 49708 bp, 38 predicted proteins | sample 1957721 | NCBI WGS metagenome assembly ULTP01 (sample SAMEA4835737, study PRJEB28245) | human gut metagenome | biome: gut microbiome; material: fecal sample | place: Denmark | collected 2008 | reverse complement strand
TGCAATTCCGCCTGTGTCTGCTCAATCTTTTTCTGTAGTTCCTGATAAGCCGTCATATCTTCTTTGTCAATTCCCACACTGACAACGGTTGCAATTTCTGCTATATTTCCAATTCCATTACATGAAACACCTAATTTTGCGCAGGTTTTGCCACCAATAATCACACCTTTTCTTCCTTCCACCAGAAGTTTTCCGTTTGCTTTTAATTGGCAGTTCAGCAAATATGTTGCTTGCACATCTTTTCCCGCCGTCAGAACTGCCGACTCAAAAAACTGGCCCACAATACTTTTTCCTGCGATAATCTTTCCAAGCCCCTTTCCCTGACAGCCCTTTCGGATAATTACATCGCCACCGGCTTCAATCTGGCTCGCTTCACAGTGTCCGTCAATTACAATGTTTCCAGCCGCCTGCACAGAAAATCCGGACGTCACATTCCCCATGATATTTACATCACCATTAAAACGAATGTTTCCGGTTGCGGCATCGACATTACCGGGAACCGTATATAAATTTCGTATTTCTAACTTATTTTCACCCTCGTGCCACTCAATAATTCCATCAATATCCGCATAATATTTCTTTTTATCTTCCGATACGCGCACGCCAATCACACGAAGTGCCGGAAGCTCTTTTCCATGTTTGGGACTAATCATCTGTCCTGTTACATCATAACCAAAAGTCCCCGCTGTCGCCGGAAAATATTCTGCAACCAAGGTATCTTTTTTTATAAATTCAAACAATTCCATATTTTTGTAATCCACAGTTCCATCGGCAAGTACCTTTGGCTTTGGATTCACTTCTTTCTTAAAATAATAGCAAAAGTGTGCATCTTCACCATCTATAGGCTCTTTTCCCTTAGCGACAACAACTTCTTTTGCAAACTGTTTTTCTCTTAACATCGCAATAATTGACTCCCGTAAAATCCCCTGCTTGACATCCTTGTGTTTCAGAAGTTTTAGAACATCTGAAACATCCATTTTCAAAAGTTCCTCTTTTAAAACATCACTTGCAAGTGAAAAATTAATACTTGCCTGCATCTTATCTTCCGATACAAACACACAGGATTCCAATAAATAATCATCTTCCTGCTTTTCCGGTACTTCCTCCTCTTGTTCTACTTCTCCTGCTTTTGTTTCACTTAGGAATTTACCCACTTCATCATCTAATAGAAGCTCCCTCTGGTGTATTTTTTCAATTTTCTCAAGCATCTGATCCGGCTCAAAATATTCTTTGGCAAATTCGGTAACATCAATTCCTTCTAGTAATCCTTTGCGAAGAATTTCCATCTGTTTTTGTGAAAAACACGGTTTTGCATAGACTTTTACATCAAGCCCCTGCTCTAAACCGTACCGGATTTCCCGCATCTGAAACCAATTTAACTCCGGGTCTGCATACACTGCCACATTCAGATTCTTCTGTAAACCAAGAATAATTTCATGAAGCTGAACCCCGTGAAAACTTTTTCGTATGTATGGAAGCAGATTCACTCCCGCTTCAAACGCATCATTAATTTCTTTTAACTGTTCCTCATCATAACCATCTTTCAAATATGGGGTAATGTCATGGTTCATCCGGATACCACGTCCAATTTCAAACAAAAGTTTTCCGGCATATCCCTGTTTAGCAAAAGGTGCCAGTAAAATTCCCTCTTCCATGCCTTTACGCACTGCACGCATCGTCGTATATTTGTAGGATGGGTCCGCATAACAGGAAATATCCATTTTACTTTCTAATCCCTTGCGGATTTCCCGCATCTGGTACCAGTCATAACGGGTATCACAGTAACTATCTACCACAATGCCCCGCTCTAATCCCTTGCGGATTTCTTTCATCTGTGGTGCCAGAAAATGCACATTCAAATATTTTTTTACATCCAGTTTTTCCTCCACACCTTTTACAATTTCCTGACACTGCAGCCAGCTAAATCCCTGCTCGATATATTTTTCAATGTCAATTCCAGCCTCTAAGGACGTACGGATTAGTTCCATCTCTAGCCAGCTTTTTGCCGGATCCATAAATAGTTCAACATCAACCTTACTCTCCAACCCCTTACGAATCTGCTCTAACTGCAGGGCATTAAAAGAAAGACGGCGATATCTTTCAATATCACCGCCTGCTTTTTTGCACAACAATAACTCCTTCTCATAATTCTTCTTCTGAATTTCCGCATCAATCTGTCGTTTCATGTACACCCCTTCTTCCCATGTAATTCTTCCATCGAACCTCAAATCATTCCCTTTTATAAGAATACCATGATTTTATGCTCTTTGTCAATTTATCATATGATAATGCAGACTAATCCGCCGTTTGAATCGTTTACCACTTTTTGTATGGTATCCTGCAACTTCACCTGACTTTCTTCTGTCAAGCGGTTTACTTTGGAATGGATTCCTTCATCCACTAACTGGCGGATTGTTTTTCCGAAAATATTGGTATCAAAAATGCCATCCGGATTTTCTTTTGCATTCTGACTGATGTAATCAATCAAATCCTTCGCCTGTTCTTCGCTGCCGACAATCGGTGCAATCTCCGTCTCAATGTTTGCCTGAATGATGTGCATGGACGGGCAGCTTGCTTTGATTTTTACACCATATTTATTGCCATGACGAATCAGTTCCGGGTCAGCAATCTGGATTTCCTTCTCCTCCGGCGGTACAATGCCATATCCTTTTCCCCTTACCTGATTGCAGGCAACCGCAAGAGATTCATAATTGTTTCTCATGCCTGATAGTTCTTTCAACAGCGAAATCAAATCGTATTCTCCCTCTATATTGGTTCCCACCATTTCACTCAAAATTTCATAATAATAACGGTCTTCAAAGTCCACCGATAGATCGACAACACCATTTTCCAATTGTTTATCGCGGATGTACACGTCTTTGATATAAGGTGCCTGCATCTGAATGGAATCGTCCTGAATATCCTTCATGGTATGCACCTTCTGTATGACATTTCTGCACTTTTCAATCAAATCCTGTTTCAGCCAGTTATCCGGCTGCAAAAATTCAACCCACTTAGGAAGCAGGAAATTGAGCCTTGTAATCGGGAAATCCGCCAACAGCTGCTCCATGATACGAAACACATCCTCTCTGTCCATTGTCTTACAATTTACCGCCATCACGGTTTTCCCATACTGTGCCTCCAGCCGTTTTGTAAACTGTATAGTTTCCTGCGAATCCGGACGACTTGTGTTTACAAGAATCAAAAAAGGCTTTCCTGCTTTTTCGCACTCCATCACCGTTTTCTGCAGTGCCTCTTCAAAGTTTACTGCAGGAATATCACCAAAAGAACCATCTGTTGTAATAATCAATCCCAGATTGGAATGTTCCCTGATTACTTTACTCGTGCCAATTTCTGCCGCCTTTGAAAAAGGAATTTCTTCTTCCGACCACGGTGTTTTTACCATGCGCTCTTTTTCTTCCTCAATGGCACCAACGGCTTCCGGAACCAAATATCCCACACAGTCAATCAGTCTTATTTTCCCGGTTTCCTGATTGGAAAAATGAATCACTGCCGCCTCTTTTGGAATAAATTTCGGTTCTGTTGTCATAATCGTTTTTCCGTCTGCCGACTGTGGCAGCTCATCAATTGTTCTCACTTTTTCGTTGTCATCCGACATTTCCGGAATCACAACAAGCTCCATAAAACGTTTGATAAAAGTCGATTTACCGGTGCGAACCGGTCCGACTATTCCCAGATAGATTTCGCCTCCTGTACGCCGGCTCATATCCTGGTAGACATTGTATTTGTCCATAAAAAAATCCCCCTTGCATTGCTGGAGACACACTCGTATCTGCCTTCTGCTAAACTATATGCAAGGGGAATCTTAGTTATTCTAAGGTTTTATTTTTTCACCAAAGTTTTTTGTACTAAATCAGAAAAATATTCGTATTTCATCATGTAAACAATGTAGTCTTCCAAAGAAGCATTATCGCTTGTTGCCAATTTGAAATTCTTGCGGTAATCGGCTTCTGTGATATTATTGCTCTTGCAGATTTCTGCAATTTTATCTTCAAAATCCTGCTTTGTCACACGATAGCCTTCTGCCTGTGCTACCGCTTCAGCCAAAAGTCTTTCTTTAGCAATGCTTTCATAATAGCTGTCCTCAGTCATACCATACATGCCAAGAAGTGTGCTTACATCCGTTCCTGACTGTGTTGCCTGACTCTCCAAAGATTTTGACTGAATTGCCTTAATCTTTTTAATGAGTTCATCCGGCACTTTACTAATCTTTGCTTCGCTCGTAATCTTACTCATCGCCGTTGAAAGCATCTGCTGCTCGTTCTGGCTCTCTAATTCTTTCTTTGCTGCCTCTTTAAAAGCTTTCACGGTTTTCGTCTTATACGTCGAATCCAGTTTGGCAACTAAAGCATCCGTTGCTTCTTTGTAAATGTAATTTACTTTCAGTGTAAATACGGCTTCTTTCCCTGCCAGTGATGTCTCACGGTAATCTTTCGGGAAGGTTACTTTGGCATCTTTTTTCTCGCCGACTTTCATACCAACTAAAGCATCTTCAAAGCCGTCAATCATTTTACCGGAACCAACACGTAAAAACTGTGACTCAGCAGTTCCACCGTCAAAAGCTTTGCCATTCACTTTTCCTTCATAATCAAAGTTAATCAGCTGATTCTTCTTTACCAGCGTATCCGAACTTTTCACTTCTTTTTCATCGCCGGCCGCAATCATAGAATCCAGTGCGGACTGAACATCACCATCGGAAACGCTCTTCTCAACTTCGATGTTTTTGTATTTGCCAAGAGTTACATAATCCGACGGGTCATACCCGAGAGATACATATTCCTCTTCACCAAATAACATCGCATGGAAACTTGGGATACTGTCAGTCGAGCATCCGGTCAGCATACAGGTCATAAGACCAAGTAAAATTGCTACGATATATTTCTTCTTCAATTTTCTTTCCTCCTTAGATAACGATAATCTTTTATCAGTATAGCACAAGATGGGAAGTATGAAAAGTGATTTTTTAGTGTCCTTATTGTGTCCTTTTATGCTCTTTCAACTGCTTGTTTCATAGACTGCACATATTCTTTCACATAAGGAATGCAGTTTTTACCGTATTTAGCTACAATTTTTACGATTGCACTGCCAACAATTGCTCCATCCGATATCTTTGCCATTGCTTCTGCCTGTTCCGGTGTTGAAATTCCAAAACCAATCGCACATGGAATGGAACACTCTTCTTTCACTGTTTGAATTAAATCTCCAATTGCGGTTCCGATTTCCGTACGGACGCCGGTTACACCAAGTGAGGAAACACAGTACAAAAAGCCTTTTGCCTCTTTTGCAATCATCCGCACACGGTCTGCCGAAGTCGGTGCCACCATTGAGATAACCACCAGTCCTTCTGCTTCAAAACTGCCACGGATTTCTTCTTTTTCTTCAAACGGCACATCCGGTACAATAACGCCGGCAGCACCGCATGCTTTCGCTCGTTTTGCAAATTTTTCCACACCGTATACATAAATCGGGTTAATATAAGTCATAAAAACAATAGGCACATGGATTTTGTCTGCGATATCATCCACCATATCGAAAATTTTATCCGTTGTTACCCCGGCGGATAAAGCACGGTCATCTGCTTCCTGAATGACCGGTCCCTCTGCTACCGGATCCGAAAACGGAATTCCGATTTCAATTAAGTCAGCGCCAGCTTCCTGCATCGCCAAAATCAATTCACGGGTAACATCAAGAGATGGGTCCCCTGCCGTAACAAACGGTATAAATGCTTTTTTATTTTTGAATGCGTCTTCTATCTTATTCATCGATTTCAATCCCCCTGTATCTGGCAATCGCTGCCACATCTTTGTCTCCTCGTCCGGAGATATTAACTACAATTATTTTATCCTTATCCATCTGCGGTGCTAATTTTCTTGCATATGCCAAGGCATGAGAACTCTCAATCGCAGGAATAATTCCTTCAATCCGGGATAAATACTCAAATGCTTCCACTGCCTCATCATCGGTAATCGGTACATATTCTGCTCTTTTTGTGTCATACAAATGAGCGTGTTCCGGTCCGATTCCCGGATAATCAAGTCCGGCAGAAATCGAGTAAACCGGTGCAATCTGTCCGTATTCATCCTGACAGAAATAGGATTTCATGCCGTGGAAAACACCCATTGTTCCGGTTGCAATTGTCGCTGCTGTTTCCGCGGTATGGATTCCTCGTCCCGCAGCCTCACATCCAATCAAACGGACACTTTCATCCGGAATGAATTCATAAAATGCACCCATCGCATTACTTCCGCCACCTACACAGGCAAGCACGGCATCCGGAAGTCGTCCCTCTTTTTCCATTAACTGCTGTTTAATCTCGCGTCCAATCACACTTTGGAAGTCGCGCACCATCATCGGAAATGGATGCGGTCCCATAACGGAACCAATTACATAGTGGGTATCCTCAATGCGTTTTGTCCACTCTCTGAGTGTTTCGTTGACGGCATCTTTTAATGTCTGTGTACCGCTGGTCACGGCATGTACTTTCGCACCTAATAACTCCATGCGGTATACATTCAAAGCCTGCCTGTCTGTATCCACTTTTCCCATGAAAACTTCACATTCCATTCCAAGAAGTGCTGCTACAGTCGCTGTTGCCACACCATGCTGGCCGGCACCGGTTTCCGCAATCAGACGGGTCTTTCCCATCTTTTTTGCTAACAAGGCCTGACCCAGTGCATTATTCAATTTGTGGGAACCGGTATGGTTTAAGTCCTCACGCTTTAAATAAATTTTCGCACCGCCCAAATCCTCGGTCATATGTGCCGCATAGTAAAGCCCTGACGGTCTTCCTACATATTCATGAAGCAGCGTATCTAACTCCTTAATAAATTCTGGATCTTTCTTATAATGTTCGTATGCTTCTTCCAATTCAATGACTGCATTCATTAAGGTTTCCGGTATATACTGTCCACCGTGAATGCCAAATCTTCCTTTTGCCATAATCTCTATTCTCCTTTTAATTGTTGTAACATTTGTTCTTTGTTTTCGCTTCGCATAAAGGTCTCACCAATCAATACCGCATTGACACATCCCTTTTCCAGTTCGACAATATTTTCTCTTGTCTTAATACCGCTTTCTGCCACAAAAAGGATTTCTTTTGGCACCTTTTCGCGAAGTCGGATTCCGTTATGAATATCCACCGTGAAATCTTTTAAGTTCCGGTTATTTACACCAATAATTCTCGCTCCTGCCCGGACTGTCATCTGAATTTCTTCTTCATCATGTGCTTCCACCAATGCAGACAATCCCAGTTCATCACAGTGCTTGTGGTAACGGGTCAGTGTCTCTTCATCTAACAGAGCACAAATGAGTAATACAGCACTGGCTCCTGCCGCCTTTGCCTCATCAATCATGTATTCATCCACGACAAAGTCTTTACGAAGAAGCGGCGTCTGTACGTGCTCCGCAATTTCTGCCAGATAATCAATACTGCCTAAAAAGTAATCGGGCTCCGTCAAAACAGAAATTGCATCGGCACCTGCTTTTTCATAGTCTTTGGCTATTGCCAGATAATCAAAATCCTCGGCAATTACACCTTTGGACGGTGACGCCTTTTTCACTTCGCAGATAAAAGAAACGCCATCCCTTGCCAGTGCTTTTTCAAAGCGAAACGGCTCTGTCGCTTTTGCTTTTTGTTTCGCTTTTTCTGCCATCACATCCGGAGAAATCCTCTTTTTTGATTCTGCTACACGCACTCTTGCTTTTTCTGCAATTTCATCCAGTATCATGTCGTCCTCCTTTATTGCTGTGTTGCTTTTACAAACTCTTCCATCTTCTCATATGCCTCGCCGCTGTTAATGAGCTCTTCTGCCTTTTTAATTCCCTCTTCCATCGTCAAATTTTCAGAGCCAAGATAAATACCGATACCGGCATTCATAAGAACAACGTCACGTTTCGCGCCTTTTAATGTTCCGGAAAGAATATCCTTCGTAATCTGTGCATTTTCTTCCGGTGTGCCGCCAACTAACTCAGCCAATGGGTACGTAGAAAGTCCAAACTGCTCCGGTATAATCTCATATGAAGTCAGTTCTCCATCCTTAATCTCACAGCAGTATGTCGGACCCGTTACCGTAATCTCATCAAGTCCATCGCTGCCGCATACCGACATTCCTCTTGTGACACCAAGATTTGCTAAAACTTCTGCCAGTTTTTCCACCAGTTCTTTATCATAGACACCAAGAAGCTGACGGGAAGCATTTGCCGGATTCGTAAGTGGTCCAAGAATATTAAAAATCGTTCTCTCTCCCATTTCTTTACGAACCGGTCCGACATTTTTCATTGCCGAATGATATTTCTGTGCGAACAAAAATGCCATATCCGTCTCTTCGAGCACTTCTTCTGCCCGGTCTGTCTCAAGCATTAAATTCACTCCTAATTTTTCAAGAATATCTGCGGCACCGCTTTTACTGGAAACACTACGGTTTCCGTGTTTTGCTACCGGGATTCCCGCTGCTGCGATAACAAAGGCTGATGTTGTGGAAATATTAAAGGTTCCGACTTCGTCACCACCGGTTCCAACAATTTCAAGTACTTCTTTCTTTGGCTGCAAATGAGTTCCAACAGCTCTCATTCCTTTGGCACATGCCGTTATTTCCGTAATGGTTTCACCTTTCATACGAAGTGCCGTCAAAAACGCTGCCATCTGAATCTGAGAAGCCTCTCCGGTCATAATTTCTTTCATCGTCTCAAGTGCTTCCTCGTAAGTTAAATCCTCATTGTTAATTACTTTGTGTAATGCTTCTTTAATCATAACAGTCACTCCAGTCTAATGTATTTTCAAAAAATTATTTACCAGTGTCATCCCCTGCGGGGTAAGAATTGATTCCGGATGGAACTGAAGTCCGTATACCGGATATTTTTTATGGCAGACTGCCATGACTTCATCATTTTCGTCTTTGGCAATCACCTGTAACTCATCCGGCATGGAAGCAAGGTCAGCAATCAGTGAATGATATCTTGCCACTGGAATCTGTTTGTCCAATCCCATAAAAATAGGGTTTTCGTTATCAATCGTTACCACACTTTGTTTTCCATGCATTAACTGTTTCGCATGACAGATTTTAGCGCCAAACACTTCACAAATTGCCTGGTGTCCAAGACACACACCAAGAATTGGAAATTCACCTTTTAACTGCCCGATTACTTTCTCACAGATACCGGCATCTTTCGGATATCCGGGACCCGGTGACAAAATAATGTGCGTTGGCTTCATCGCCCGAATTTCATCAATGGTGCATTCATCGTTGCGAACCACTTTGATATCCGGCTCAACTGTTCCAAAAAACTGCACCAGATTATACGAAAAGCTATCGTAATTATCAATTAGAAGTATCATGGTTTCAGCGCCTCCTTTGCATTTTCAATCGCAAGCATCACAGCCTTTGCTTTGTTGGCTGACTCTTCGTATTCCATCCGTGGTTTGCTGTCTGCCACGATACCGCCGCCTGCCTGAACATAAACTTTACCATTCTTTTTCACTGCCATACGGATGGCAATGCAGGTGTCTAAGTTTCCACTGAAATCAATATAGCCAAGCGCTCCACCGTAAATGCCGCGCGGTTCTTTTTCCAGTTCATCAATAATTTCACAGGCGCGGATTTTCGGTGCTCCCGATAAAGTTCCCGCCGGCAATACGGAAGCGATGGCATCCAGCGCATCCTTATCTTTGCGGATATTGCCTTCCACCTGTGAGCAGATGTGCATGATTTTGGAGTACTTGTGAATCATTTTGTATTTGGTCACTTCCACCGAACCAAACTCAGAGATTCTTCCCAAATCATTTCTTCCCAAATCCACTAACATGTTGTGCTCCGACAATTCTTTTTCATCGGATAACAAATCTTCGACAAGTGCTTCATCTTCTTTTTCATCATTTCCTCGCGGTCTTGAACCGGCAACTGGGAATGTGATTAAACGCCCATTCTCTAAACGAACCAAAGTTTCCGGTGAGGTACTCATGATTTCTACATCTTCCAAATTCATATATACCATGTATGGTGACGGATTCGTTGTCCGTAGCACACGGTACGGATGAATCAGACTTCCCTCATAATCACTGGAAAAGCGTCTTGATAAAACTGCCTGAAAAATATCACCATCGTAAATATATTCTTTTGTCTTTTCAACAATCTTCGTATATTCATCTTCTGTGACATTGCACTCAAATTTCACTTTGTCATAAATTGGCTCTTCCGGAATCCTCGACTCATCGCGAATCAAAGCAATCATTCCTTTGATATCCGCTTTTGCCTTTGCATAGTTTGCGGCAATATCACCATCCGCCCGGACATTTACAATGAGGACAATTTTTTGTTTCAAATGGTCATAGGCAATCACCTTATCAAACATCATCAAATCGTAATCCTCAAATTCACCCCTCTTAACCGAGAGTTTCTTTTCCGCCTGAGCAATCATCGCATAGGCAAAATATCCGACAAACCCACCGGCAAATGGTGGCATTCCTTCAATCTTAGGAGCTTTATGCTCTGCTAAGATATCTCTTAATATCCGGAAACAATCGTCTGTCTCAACCGTTTTTGTCTCCTGTCTTTGTTTTATCGTTACTGTATTTTCCCTGCAGGAAACCCGCATAACAGGGTCATATCCGAGGAACGAATACCGTCCCCATTTCTCTCCTCCCTCAACACTCTCTAACAGATAATAATTCTTTTTTCCTGCCGCAATTTTTCTTAACAACTGAATCGGCGTAACCAAATCGGCAAAAATTTCTTCCTGAATCGGTACTAAATCATACCCTTTTGCCAGTTCTTTCACTTCTTCTAACGTTTTTGTTGTCATACTTACCTCCATTCTAAAGCATTTATCGCTTTTTGGAACGGTGTGATTGAATCAGAAGTATAATCAGTAATCTTAGGAAATAAAAAAGCTCTTATCCCTATCCTTCTTCGGATATAGGGACAAGAGCTGTAAATTCTCCTGCGGTACCACCCACATTGATTACAAAGTAATCCACTCAATCATGCACCATCATGCATTCCTGTAGATAACGGTCCAGGTTTCCGTCAGCGTCTACTCTCAGACTTGATTTCAAGCTGCCCTCCCGAGTCCATTCACTGTCCACTGGCTATTGCCTCGCACCTGCCGGCAACTCTCTGAAAACGACATAGACACCTACTATTCTCGGTCAACGGTTTTTCCATCTGCTACTAATATACTCTCATTTTTTTTTGATGTCAACATTTTTATAAATTTTTCACTTTAAACTCCCGTTCTGCCGCCCGGCGCTGATCTTTTTTAGCAATATCCTGACGTTTGTCATATAATTTTTTACCTTTTGCCAAAGCAATCTCGACTTTTATCAAACTTCCCTTAAAATATACACTGAGCGGAACTAACGTATAACCTTTTTGATTCATCTTTCCAATCAGTTTGCGAATCTCATATTTGTGAAGCAGAAGTTTTCTTACACGCAGCGGATCTTTGTTAAAGATATTTCCTTTTTCGTACGGATTGATATGCATACCGTAAATCTGCACTTCATTATTTTTGTCAATCCGGATAAATGCCTCCTTAATGCTGCAATGCCCCTGCCTGACGGATTTCACCTCCGTGCCAACAAGTTCTATACCTGCTTCATACTTTTCTTCTATAAAATAATCATGCCATGCTTTTTTATTATTTGCAATTAATTTGCGTGTTTCTTTTCCCATGCTTTCTCTCCTTTATTCACTGTCTTTTGGCGAATTATCGGCAATCGCAAAATCAATCGTTCTGGTCAGCCGGTCCGCCCCAATTACACGAATCTTTACGGTTTGCCCCATACTATATTCTTTTCCGGAATAATGCCCAATCACGCGGTACTTTTCCTCCTGATATTCATACTGGTCATCATCCATATCCGCAAGGCGAATCATTCCTTCCACCGTGTTGTCAAGTTCTACATAAATTCCCCACGACGTGACACCGCTGATAATTCCCTCATACATTTCTCCAATATGAGCCTGCATATATTCTACCTTTTTCATTTTATCCACTTCACGCTCTGCCTCATCAGCAAGACGCTCACGGTCGCTGCATTGCTTTGCAACTCCCGGCAAAATGGATTCATAATGGGCAATTCTCTTTGGGGAATGTCCATACCGCAAATTCTCTTTAATAATTCGATGAATCTGCAAATCCGGATAACGGCGGATTGGCGAAGTAAAGTGACAGTAATACTGAGTCGCCAGACCAAAATGTCCGGTGTTTACCGTTGTATATTGTGCCCGCTTCATCGCCCGCAAAGTCAGACGGCTCAAAAAAGCCTCTTCCTTTGTTCCTTCGATTTCCTCAATTAATTTTTGAATTTCCCGCGGATGAATCTCTCCCTGGCTCAGTTTGATATGATGTCCAAAGCCAGCCGTCATGCGCGCTAAATCCTGAATCTTCTCCGCATCCGGATATTCATGTGTACGATATAAAAACGGAATGTCCATCCAAAAATATTCTTCTGCCACAACCTGATTTGCCGCCAGCATAAATTCTTCAATTATTTTGGTTGCAATATTTCTGTCGTATGGCTCAATAGCAACCGGATGCCCTTTGTCATCTAATTTTATTTTACACTCCGGAAAGTCAAAGTCAATGGAACCTTTCTTTTTTCTCTTTTTGCGAAGAATCAAAGCCAGTTCCTTCATTGACTCAAACATCGGCACAAGTTTCTCGTACCGCTCGCAGGTTTCTTTTTTATGGTTGGTAACGATGTCATTCACATCCGTATAACTCATCCGCTCATTCACACGAATCACCGTCTCCGCAATACGATGGGATTTCACCTGTCCCTTTTTATCAATTGTCATCATACAGCTTAACGCCAGACGATCAACACCCGCATTTAACGAGCAGATTCCGTTGCTAAGTGCAAACGGAAGCATTGGTATTACGCGGTCGACTAAATAAACACTTGTCCCACGATCGAGTGCTTCTTTATCAAGCGGCGAATGTTCCGTGACATAATGGGATACATCCGCAATGTGAACACCAAGTTCATACTCGCCCTCTGCCGTCTTATTTAGCGTAATCGCATCATCCAAATCTTTGGCGTCCTCCCCGTCAATGGTGACAGTGTCCTGATTTCTTAAATCCACACGTCCACCAATCTCAGACGGCTCCACAACAAGTGGAATTTTTGCCACCTGTGCCATCACTTCATCCGAAAATGAATCCGGCAGACCAAACCCTTTTACAATCGACATAATATCTACGCCCGGATCACTTGGACGTCCTAATATCTGTGTCACATAACCTTCCGGACTTTTTTTGTCATCTCCGTAATCCGTAATTTCAACAACTACCTTATGTCCATTTTCTGCCTCTAAAGTCGCTCCCTTTGGAATATAAATATCCTGATTCCATTTTAAACTATCCGGTAAAACAAATGTAATTTTCCCTTTTCTCTGAAACGTTCCAACAACTGTATGAATGGCACGTTTCACAATCTGGATTACCTCGCCTTCCGGCCGTCTTCCAGACATCCCGGCACTCTTTTTCAAAAGAACTTTTACTAAATCACCATGAAAGGCATGGTTGCAATAAGGTTCCGGAATGAAGATATCTTCTTTCTGTCCTTCCACTCTTACAAAGCCAAATCCTTTCTGGGTTGCCATAAATTCTCCAACAACAATATTTTCCTCCGGCATTCCGACAAGCCCCCTGCGGTTTATTGCAATTTTTCCTTTTGCAATAAGGCGGTCAAGAACCTCATGAAATTCTCCTCTCTGTTTTTTCGGAACATTCATAAGTGCTGCCATTTCTTTTATTTTCATCGGGCGGTAATGTTCATCTTCCACAAAAGATAAAATCATGTGTTCCCGCTCGTGCATTCTTTCTTCCTGCATTTTATTTCTCCTCATATCTCTATTTCCAAAGATAAAACAAAACACCTCCTCAAACTGCTGTGAGGAAGTGTCTTACTTTGTTATCGTATGCCTGATTCACAAACAAATCTTTTTTAGTCTAACCATGAAGTACAAAGAACTACCGATAATACAACAAATAATACGGCAAGTACTCTGGTGATTTTAACAAGCATTCCCTCCTGGGAACGACCTTTGTTCTTTGACCAATAACTGTCTGCAGCACCGCTCAAAGCGCCAAGACCTGATGTTTTACCTTCCTGCATTAATACTACAATTACGAGTGCAATACAAATAATAATATATGCTACTGTCGCAATCATCTTCAATGTTGACATTTTTTAGTCCTCCTGTTTCTTATTAGTAAGGAATGTAGGAATCTTAATATCATCCATTCCCTGTTTGTCATTTGACATTGGATTTGCAATTCCACGGCTCACTACCGGCATCTCTTCTTTTACCGCCTGACGTTCTGTGGCTCTTGTCGGAGAAACTCCGGAAACCGGGCTTTTCTTTGCCTGACTGTTAAATCCATCTAAAAAACTCAAACCACTTTTCTGTGGAGTCGTTTGACGATTTTTCAAAAAACTTGGTGTACCGGATGCACCAAAATTGGAACTGAAAGCGGAAGCAGGTTTTGATTCCTGATCAAGTCCGGTTGCAATTACTGTAATCATAACAGAATCCGAACTTGTCTCATCGTACATGGCACCGAAAATAATTGTTGCATCTTCTCCTGCCAGTTCCTGAACATAAGTAGCAGCCTCATTGGCTTCAATCAGACTAACCTCACCCGACACATTAATAATAACATGTGTTGCGCCGTCAATGGATGTCTCCAGAAGCGGACTGGTGATTGCCTGTTTCACAGCATCGATGCACTTCTCATCGCCCTTACCTTCACCGATACCAATATGTGCAATTCCTTTATCTTTCATTACTGTTACAACATCGGCAAAGTCAAGATTAATCAGTGCCGGTGTGTTAATCAAATCGGTAATACCCTGAACACCCTGCTGTAATACTTCATCTGCTTTTTTCAATGCCTCCGGCATCGTCGTTCTGCGGTCGCAGATTGCAAGCAGTTTATCGTTTGGAATTACAATCAGTGTATCCACGCACTCTTTGAGTTTCTCAATTCCACCGAGTGCATTTTTCATACGTATTTTACCTTCAAAATTAAATGGCTTTGTGACGATACCTACCGTCAATTTACCCATATCTTTTGCAATTTTAGCAACAACAGGTGCTGCACCGGTTCCGGTTCCACCACCCATACCGCAGGTAACGAATACCATATCGGCATCTTTTACAATCTCAGCTAATTCATCACGGCTCTCTTCTGCAGCCTTCTCACCGATTTCAGGCTTTGCTCCGGCACCAAGTCCCTTTGTCAGTTTTTCCCCAATCTGCATACAAATCGGTGCCTTGCAACGTTTCAAAACCTGCTTGTCCGTGTTAATACATACAAACTCGACACCTTTGATGCCCTCATCTATCATTCGATTCACGGCATTATTCCCAGCTCCACCAACACCAATTACAAGTAGATTCGCTGTTTCATTCTCTGCCTCACTCGTCATAATCTCTAACACAACAGTTCCTCCTTCTATATTCAATAGAAATCATTATGCACAGTCACATATAATTATATAATACGTTTTTTTGCATGAATAATCAAGTACAAATTTACAAAAATAGCAACTTATTCATTTTGGGGGCTGTTTTAAAATGACATCACCGCCAACTTTATAATTTCTCAAATCAATTTCGCCGGTCTGTCCGTTTTTCTCAACCTTGGCAAGCACGCTCGACAGCGCAGAAATTTCTTCATCATAATTCTCTTTTTTACCAAGAGACACCTGAATTTCACCGGCGTACAGATAAGCTTCGTTCTTACTGTCAAATACAACTTTATCCCAGTTCACGTTATAGTGCTTAAAAAGATTTGCCAAATTTAAAATCTGGTTTAAAAGGGAATCATCTTCCATCTGCACTTTTGAATATAACGTAAAAGTCGTCAGATTCTTCGTCTCAAACAAAGGAATCCCCTTTACGGCTTTGTCCGAGCTTTGCAGTACAATACCATCTTTATCAAAGTAAATATACTGGTTCGAATACGCAATTCCTGCCACAATGCTTTTCTCATACAGTTTAATATGAATCTCATTCGTAGACGGATAACTCACTTCATATTCACGTACAAATGGCAAATCCGGGGTTAACGATAACTTCTGCATAAGCCAGAATGTCAAAATATTTTTCTCAAATATATTTGACTGGAATTTTTCTTCCATTTCACGGCTGCTGTAATAGGTATTTCCCTCAATCGATACTTTTTTCACACGAAAGAAAAAAGCACAGAATAAGAGTATCACAACAACCGCTCCGATTACCCACAGTCCTTTATGACTTTTCCTTTGTTCTTCCATTGAAGCCATCCTTTCTCACAAACATTTTTTTGCCCGGATTCCAATCTCACTGACACGGGAAACTAAATTTTCATAACCGCGCTCAATCAGATTTTCCTGCTCAATCCGGGTTTTTCCATCTGCCATTGCTGCCGCAACCACAAGTCCCGCTCCGCTTCGCAAATCCCATGCTACGACATTTGCCCCGTGAAGCTTTGTCACACCAATAATTCTTGCACGGTTACTTACAAAATCAATGTTAGCCCCCATTTTATGAAGCTGCCCAATCAGACGGAAACGGTTTTCAAACACTTTTTCCTCTATCGTACTTACCCCGTTTGCTTTTGCCAAAACCGGAAGAAGCAATGACTGGTCATCCGTAGGAAATGCAGGATATGGTCCGGTAGCAACGTAAGAAATAGCTTTTGCCGGTCTTTTTTTCTCTAACCGGACATAGTGCTTTTCTCTTGTCTCCTCGCCACCCAGACAATGCCAGATTTCTCTTTCCTTTTCGCCAAACAAATCCTCAGACCTTAAGGTAAGACTGCCGCCGCAGCCCGCCACTAACATGGCAAAGGTAAAAAACACAATCCGGTCACCGCATACAGTCCACGGAACACCGCAGAGTTTCTTCTGTCCCACAATTCGGATTCGTCTGGTTCCCTCACCAAAAATCTTTGCTCCTGCCACTTTTAAAAAGCGGCACAGTTCTACAATTTCCGGTTCACGTGCAGCATTTCCAATGATGGTCTCTCCCTCTGCCAAAGAAGCCGCTAAAATAATATTTTCCGTTGCTCCTACACTCGGAAATGGAAGTTGAATATGTGCACCATGAAGTGGTGTTATACACCGGCAAATCATCTTATCTTCCTCTTCCACAATCTCTGCTCCCATTTTCTGAAAGGCGTGAATGTGAAAATCAATCGGACGCTTTCCAATCGAACAGCCTCCCGGATAAGAAATTGTCACCTCACCAAATTTTGCAAGACATGCCCCCATTAACAAGACAGAAGCTCGCAGTTCTTTTACGGCATCCTGACAAATCACCGTCTTGTCGAACGTATGCGAATCAATCATCACCTGGTGTCCTTCAACCAAAACGCTGCCCCCTAATTCTTCCACTAGAGACAGCATCACTTCTACATCATGAATTTGGGGACAATTTGTGAGCATCGTCTGTTCACCGCATAAAAGCGCAGCCGCAATCAGCGGCAGGGCTGCATTTTTACTACCCTGTACCACGCTTTCTCCATGTACGCATTGTCCGCCCCATATTTCAATCGCCATAAAGTCACCACATCAATACGTTCTCAAACTTATTGTATGCCTGCTCGTGCCTTACGTGCTTTTACATTTTGTGGAAATTCCGAGAATCAGGCCCATTTCCGCCATCAAAATCATGACTGATGTACCACCATAACTAATAAACGGAAGCGGAATTCCGGTTGATGGCATAGAGTTCGTAACAACGGCAATATTAATGACAACCTGGGCCGCAATGTGAATCATGACGCCGGTGCAGATAAGACCGGAGAACAAATCCGGTGATGTCATGGCAGAATTCAAAATACGCCACATCATAATGACAAACATTATGATGACAATTCCGGCACCAATCATGCCAAGTTCCTCACATATAATAGAAAAAATCATATCGTTATGCGATTCCGGAATAAATCCGAGTTTCTGCATACTTTCACCAAGTCCGGTTCCAAATAAACCGCCGGAAGCAATGGCGTATAATCCCTGTAAAATCTGATATCCTTTTTCGGTTCCTTCTACATTCCGCCACACTTCAATACGATCGGAACGAAATCCCGCACCAAAGGATATGTAAATCGCCACCAGTGCGGCAGCGACAAGAAATACACCAACATACCACCATTTTTTCTTTGCTGAAACAAAACACATCCCAAACCAAATAATAAAAATAACAATCGCGGTACTTAGGTTTTCCATGGCTACTAAAACTGCCAAAAATCCAATCGGAAGAAATACGCGGATAATTCCAATTGGTTTACTCATATCCTGTGGTCTCTTTTGAATCAAATAAGCCGTTATCAAAATAACAACAATCTTCGTTATCTCGGATGGCTGAATGGAAATTGGTCCGATAAACAGCCATCGTTTCGCACCATTTAATTCTGCCCCTACAAACAATACTGCCAATTGAAGGACAACGGCAACCAGATACAAAAAAGTCACAAACCGCATCCGCAGTAAAGGCAGTCGTTTCGTAAACAGCCGGTAATCAAATTTCGCAACAATTAACATCGCCACGACACCGACAATAACACCAACCGCCTGTTTTTTAAGAAAATAAGCAGAATCCCCATATTTTACCTGCGACGTATAGGAACTGGCACTGTAAATCATCAGCATACCAAATCCAACCAGACACAGCGTAATCAACAGCAGACTGTAATCAAATGAACTCTGTTCTGTTTTGCCGGCTCTTGCCCTTTTCTTATTCACAGCAGTCCCTCCTGACTCCCTTTATAAATTTCGAACATACTCTTTAAACAAAGTTCCTCTCTGCTCGTACGAATCAAACATATCCCAGCTCGCACAAGCCGGAGATAACAGCACCGCATCACCTTCGGATGCAAGTTCTGCACCACGTGATACCGCCTCCTGCAAAGATTCGACAAACTCGTAATCGGTAAATCCAAGTTTCTCAGCAGTCTTTGCAATTTTATCTTTGGTTTCACCCATAAGCAAAAGTTTTTTTACTCTGCCGCCAAAACTTTGAATCCACTCATCGAATTCGCCGCCTTTATCATAGCCGCCACCAATCAGGACCGTCGGTTTGCTCATCGACTGAATTCCCTTAATCGCAGCATCCGGATTCGTTCCTTTCGAATCGTTATAATAATCAACACCTCTTACCGTTTTGACAAATTCAACACGGTGCTCCACCGCCTGAAATTTCTTTACAACAGAAAGAATCGTATCCATCGGAACGCCTAATTTTCTTGTAATTAAAATAGCCGCCATAATATTTTCGCAATTGTGGTCACCCGGCAGATTGCACTCCGACATATTCATCAGAACCTCACCTGTTTTGGCGTCCACAATATCTTTGTTGTCATTCTGGTACAAACCATTTGCAATCTTTTGTTTGCTGCTAAAGAATGTCACTTCACAAGGCATTTCTTTCGCACTGTCACGTAAAACGTCATCCTCATAATTAAGTACACACAAATCCTCTTTTGTCTGATTTTTCGTAATGGATAATTTTACCCGTATGTACTCTTCCATTGTTTTATGCCGGTTTAAGTGGTCCGGTGTAATATTTAAAACCGCACTCACAACCGGATGGAACGTATCAATCGTCTCCAACTGGAAACTACTGATTTCTGCCACCGTAACCGAATCGGCAGCGCTTTTCTCCACTTCTTTCGTATACGGATTACCAATATTTCCGACAACAAAAACTTTTTCTTTGTAAGCTTTCATAATCTCACCAACAAGCGTTGTTGTCGTTGTTTTACCATTTGTTCCGGTAATTCCTGCCACAACTCCTTTTTCACAGAGAAAAGCAAGTTCAATCTCACCAATGATTGGAATGTTTAATTCACGCAGTTCACTTGCCAAATCAATATCCAACGGAACACCCGGACTAAACACCGCACAGGCAAAACCGGCAAGTTCCTCTTTTGTCATTTTGCCAAGAAAAACCGGTGCGTCATAACCGGACACATCCAAATCTTTTTTTCCGTCAAATAAACTGACCTTGGCGCCCATATTTTTCAGCAGTTCATATGCTGCCATGCCACTTTTTCCTAGTCCGGCAACTAATACTTTTTGATTCTCTAAATCCATTTTATTCATCCCTTCTCCGGTAAATTACAATGCCATAATACCAACTAGACATAATAATGCTGTAACAATACTAAATGCTGCTACAACCTGTGTCTCTGAATAACCGCACAACTCAAAATGATGATGAATTGGCGCCATTTTGAAAATTCTCTTTCCGTGAGTCAGTTTAAAATAACCAACCTGCAAAATAACAGAAAGGACTTCTACCAGATAAATCAAGCCGATAATCACAATAAATAACGGCATATGAAGCATCAGCGCAATGGAGGACACAAAACCACCAAGGGCTAACGAACCGGTATCACCCATGAAAACTCTCGCGGGATATGTGTTAAACAGTAAAAATCCCAAAAGACTTCCTACCACGGCTCCTGTAATCGGTGTCATTGATGGATTCAGACTCAGTGCAGCAATCGTAAAGAATGTTGCTACAATTACGGTTACACCGGATGCCAGACCATCTAAGCCATCGGTAAAGTTTACACCATTTACCGTACCAAGTACAACAATAAAAACAAAAATGATAAACAGCCATGTTGGCATAACGAATCCATCTCCGCTTACAAACGGAATTTTAATGGATGTATCCAAACCGGCAATTTTGAAGTAATAGTAAATAAATACACCGGTCACAATAAACTGCAATGCCATCTTCTGCAAAGGAGTCAACCCAAGCGAACGTTTTTTTACCACCTTGATGTAGTCATCCAGAAAACCAATCAGACCAAAACCAAGTGTCATAAATAAAACGGGAAGAATTTCCGTAAATTTGCCAATATAAATTAAGGAGGTCAGCAAAATACTTGCCAAAATCACAAGACCACCCATTGTCGGTGTTCCATTCTTTTTCAAATGAGACTGCGGTCCTTCTTCACGCTCGGTCTGTCCAAACTTTAATTTCCTCAGAAAAGGAATCAAAATCGGGCAAAATACCACGCTGATTAAAAAAGAAATTATAACCGGCATAAACACACTAAGACTTAGATTATTCATTCATATCCACCTCTTCTTATCTTATTAAGTACGTCAACGCACGTGTCTATTTTATACCATTACGAGCCTTACCGCAAGCACTTATTCAGCAAATCAGTTTTTGCATAAATAAGGGAGAATGTTTTCAAACAGCGCAGCAATTGCCGGTGCTGCCACAGTACCTCCATAGTATAGGCCCTGCGGTTCATCAATCCTCACAAGTGCAATAACTTTTGGATTCTCGACCGGAGCAAAACCAATGGTTGACGCAATATATTTTCCATTGCCGCGCGGAAGTTTCTCACTTGTTCCGGTTTTTGCGCCAACGGAAAACCCTTTCACAGAAGCCTTATGTCCGGTTCCTTCTGAAACAACCTTGCCAAGTGCCATCCGAATCAAATCCGAAGTTTCTTTTGAGACAACACGCTCTTTCTTTCCGTATGAAAAATGTTTCATAAGACTGCCATCGGCACTAACTGCGCTGACACCGAAATGCGGTGTAATGGAATACCCTCCGTTTATCATGGAACCTGCAATGCTTACAAGTCTTATCGGCGAGAGCTGAAAGGACTGTCCAAAAGACATCGTTGCCAGTTCAACTGCTCCAACATTTTTCTCTTTATGTATAATAGTCGATGCCTCTCCCGGTACATCAATCCCCGTCCGATTCATCAAACCAAAATCCGACATCTTGCGAAAAAAGTCAGACACACCAACTCGTGCACCCACTTCAATAAAAACCGGGTTGCACGAATTCATAATACCATCTAAAAATGTCTCGCTGCCGTGTCCGCCTTTTTTATGACAGCGTATCCGTCTGTCTTCCACTATTTTATAACCAGGACAGTGAAAGCGGTCTGTCATCTTTACAACACCTTTTTCGAGTGCTGCCGCCGTTGTCAGTATCTTAAATGTGGAACCCGGTTCGTAAGTATCCGACACACAAGGGTTCCGCCACATGGCATTTCTCTTTTCGCTTTTTTCCTTTGCCGACATTTTATTCAAATCCCCGGGAATCCGGTATGGGTCATTTAGGTTAAATTCCGGTGCCGATGCCATTGCATAAATCTCTCCATTCTGAGGATTCATAACAATAATATCCACGCTTTTCGCCTGTTTCTTTTTCAGCAGATAATTGGCTAACTGGTCCGTGTATTCCATCACCGGTAAATCAAGGCTGGTATTTAATGTCCAGCCCGCCACCGGCTCAATGCGGTCTTCGGCTCCATTTTCAATTTCCGTACCATAAGCGGTCGTCATTGTCAAAATCGAGCCATCCAATCCTTTTAAATATTTTTCATAAGATACTTCCAAACCGATAATTCCCTGATTATCACCACCGGTAAAACCAAGCACCTTTGATGCCAGCGAGTCATAGCGGTACTCTCTTTTATAGTCCTCATCGACGGTAACACCCGCCAATTTGTAATTTCGTATCCGATCCGAAGTTTCCTTATCCACGTTCGATTTAATTTTTTCACGCAGAGAAACCTTCTCCACTTTTTTCCGAACCTCTTTCTCGTCTAACATCAATTCCTTCGACAAAAGGGTTATCACCCGTTCCGGCTCCTTCATCTGACTGTGGATTACGGATATCGTCGATACGGACCGATTTGCCGCTAATACATTGCCGTGACAGTCCTTGATTTCTCCTCGTTCCGCCTTAATCTTTCGCTCACGCTCATGAAGTTCCTTCGCCTGTACTCCATAATAATCCGCTTTTCCTATCATGAGATAAAAAAGCCTGCCAAGCAGTGTTAAAAGTACAAGCACAAAGAGAAAAAATACCAACCCCATTGACTGACGTTGGTATGTTCGATGTCGGTTTTCCATAAACAAGCTCCCGATTTTCTCATTATTACAGTGTATTGTATGGAGAGCTCAGATATGCCCCATCATCATTCCTATTCTTGTTTCACATCCTGCTTTGTTTGAGACGAAGATGCATATTGTCCCAAAAACGGAAGAACACGTTTCATCACCTTCGACGAAAATTCGGTCGCATAGGTAGAGTGCGCCTGGTCTTTTACATGAGGCTCATCAATAATCACATAATAAGCCACTTCCGGGTCTTCTGCCGGCTCACAGCCAATAAAGGAAACTAAGTACTTCTTTGCCGATACCGGTCGTTTTTCCGCCGTACCGGTCTTTCCGCCAATGGAATATCCTTTTACCTGTGCCGGTGCCGCAGTTCCTTCTTCTACCGTTGATTTTAAGTAACTTCTTAATTTCGAACTGGTATCCTCACTCGTTGTTCGTTTCACAACAACCGGATCAATCGTTTTTACCACATCACCGTTACTGTTCCGAATTTCTTTTACCAAATGCGGCTGATAATAATTTCCGCCATTAATCAGGGATGAAAAACCACTGAGCATCTGAACCATCGTAACCGTCTGCGTCTGTCCAAAACTACTTGTCGCTAATTCTACCGGATTCAATTCTTCTTTCGTGTGAATCAAACCGGAAGTTTCACCCGGCAGATCTACACCGGTGCGCTGTCCAAATCCATACAATTTGTTATACTTACTAAATTTATTTCGTCCCAATCCAAGTCCGATATCCATAAGGGCTGCATTGCAGGATTCCATCAGAGCATGACGCAAATCAAGCATGCCATGTCCATTTCGGTTGCTACAGTGAATTTCTCTGTCAGCCACTTTCTTTACACCGTTACACTGAAATGTGGATTTTCCGGAGATAATATTTTCATCTAACGCCGCAGCAATTGTAAACGGCTTAAATGTAGAACCCGGCTCATAGGCAGAGCCAACGCAAAAATTCGACCACATAGACAGAAGATTTTCGTTTTTCTCTTTGTCTGTCATCGCTGCAATCTTCTGTTCCGAATACATGGACGCCAGATTCTGTGGGTCATTCAAATCAAATGTGGAGTTGGATGCCATAGCAAGAATTTCTCCATTTTTCGGATTCATGACCATCATCGCAATCGTCTTCGCACCGGTTCCGTTCTTTTGGAAATCCGCAATTTCATCCTCTATAATTTTCTGCACATTGGCATCAATCGTGAGAACAACCGAATTGCCGTCTTTTGCTTCTTTAATGGTTCGCTGTAAATTCATATTGGAATCAAAATAACCATACTCTCTTCCTGTCGTTCCATTCAAAACGGAATTGTACTGTTCTTCCACACCGTAAGTTCCCTGATTATTTGAATTCATAAAACCAATAATACTTGCACCAACGGTTTTCAGCGGATAATTTCTTTTGTACACTTCCTCAAACCAAACGCCCTCTAAACGTTCTTTTTTTATCTGCTTTTTGAACTTGTCCACCTTTTTTGCAGGCAGTTCCTTTAAACCGTCAATATGCTCGTACATCGAGTTTGGCTTTTTCTGAATTACTTCTTCCACAACAGACGATGCCACGCCAAATGTTTTTGCAATTGCATCTACCGTTGCCTGTTTTTTCTTTTCATCTTTGCCAAGTGTCCGTGGCTCTAACACCAAATCATATTTGCGCACGCTGACTGCCAATGTAGTATTGTTACGGTCCTTAACATCACCGCGCTGGTAATTCAACACCGTATTTGTATATGACTGCTGCGAAAGTGCCTCTTTGCGGTAACGGTCTCCATCCTTACTGTTGATGCGGTAAATCTTAAACAACAACACCCCAAAAGTAAACAAACAAACGCAAAAGACGAGAAATACCGTAATACACATTTTTCTGCTAAAACGTTTCGGCTTTCCTCTTCTTCTGCGTCTTCGATAGGAGTATTGTCCTTGATTATACTGTGTAGCCATATCTTACTCTCCATTCCGGTTGTGCTTTTCACAATTATTCTGCCGGAATATCCCCATGAGTGCGAACCTGCGTACTCTTCCGGCTCTCATAAGTATCCATCTGGTTTTCACTTGCTGCCACCATGCCAAGCTGTTTCGTTGCTTTATTATAAATGGCAGTCAAATCAACCGAGTCGTCCAATTCTTTCTCGGCAGTTGCATTTTTCTTTTCCATTTCAACTACTTCACTTTGCAATTTTACCACACTTTTATTCAAATAGGTAGACTGAAATTGCAAACGCAGATAAAAGATACCGGCAGCCATTACAACAAAAAAAGTAAGTGCTGTCAATAACACGGCAACTTTATCAATTTTTGCCTTCCGTTTTGGTCTTGGTCTGGAGACGGGTCTTGTCTGTCTCCTTCTCTCGTAATCATCCTCCCTGCGCGGCATTACCTCAATGTTCGGTGCCGCACTCCCATATACGTATGGCGTTCTCTGTGTTGCCATGTAACTTCCTCCTAACTTTCTATTTTTTCAAACACTCTTAATTTCGCACTTTTTGAGCGTGTATTTCGTTCTAATTCCTCTTCTGATGGAAGAATCGGTTTTCTTGTAACAACTTTTCCTTTTGGTTTCTTTCCACAGACACATACCGGGAAATCCGGCGGGCAGGTACATGGATTTTCCTGCTTCTTAAAGCTTGTCTTTACCATGCGGTCTTCCAATGAATGAAAGGTGATGATGCTAAGTCTTCCTCCATCACAAAGCAAATCAATCATGTCGTCAAGCGCCTGTCTTAACACATCCAATTCGCGGTTGCATTCAATTCGGATTGCCTGAAAGGTTCTCTTTGCCGGATGGCTTTTTCCGTTTCTTGCTTTCGCCGGCATAGAAGTGCGTATTAAATCGACTAATTCCAAAGTCGTCTCAATCGGTTTTTCTTTTCTTTGTCTGCAAATGTTTCTCGCAATATTTCTTGCAAACCGCTCCTCGCCATATTCTTTGATAATACGGAAAAGTTCGGATTCCGGGTATTCATTTACAATATCTTTGGCAGTTGTGCTCTGCTCTCTGTCCATCCGCATATCAAGCGGTGCATCTTCCCGATAGGAAAATCCCCTCTCGGCATTGTCTAATTGATAAGAAGAAACACCTAAGTCTAAAACAATACCGTTTACCTTTGGTATCGACAACTCTGAAAGCACTTCTTTCATATGTACGTAGTTGCTTTTTACAAAAGTTATTTTTTCCTCAAAAGGTGCTAGTCGCACGCGTGCCGCAGCAAGTGCCTCCGCATCCTGGTCGATGCAGATTAATCGTCCTTTATCACCTAATCGTTTTGCAATTTCATACGAATGACCGCCGCCACCGGTTGTACCATCTACATAGATTCCATCCGGACAAATATTCAGACTGTCTATGGTTTCTTCTAACAGAACCGACACATGCTTAAATTCCATAACTGCCTCCTTGCCTGCACCGACTAAAAACTAAGGCCAAACTCTGACATATGTTCGGCAATGTCATCGATGTTGTCATAATCATCATTTTCATCCCAGCGCTCTTTACTCCAAATTTCAATTTTAGAAAGGACGCCGACAAAAACGGTTTCTTTGGCAAGTCCGGCATATTCACGTAATTTTGCCGGTATCAAAGCACGTCCCTGCTTGTCCAGTTCACATGGTGCCGCATTTGCTAAGAAATGTCTCTGAAGCATTCTGGCCTCTTTCGTGCCGGGAAGCTCTTTTAATTTTTCGATGAAGCCCTCCCATTCGTTCATTGGATACGCAAACAGACAACCGTCTAATCCAAGCGTCACAACAAAAGACTCCCCTAAGTCTTCTCTTAATTTCGCCGGAATAATCACACGTCCTTTCGCATCAAGGCCATGCTCATACGTTCCCATAAACATCGTGCTTCACCAACTTCCCATCATGGCTTTGTGAACCTGCCACATAAGTCATAAAATTTACCACTTCGTGACACTTTACTCCACTTCTCACCACTTTTACATTAATAATACACCACTTAGTGGGAATTGGCAAGCCTAATTCCAATTTTTTTCCTGTTTGTACGCAAAAAAAGGCCCCGCTTATCTACTTTATATCGTAGATAAACAGAACCTTTTTCCTGTTTTGTTATTTTTCTTTCTTTTTCAACCGTCTCATCCGATAAATCCAGACAACCACGCCAGCCACTACAAGAACCGCCGAAAATACCTGTGATACAGCAATTCCGGTTGTTCCAATCTGTAACTGGTCGGTACGCAGTCCCTCAATCCATGCTCTGCCAAGACCATATCCGATGAGATAAATGAGAAAAATCTCTCCATCGAATTTCTTTTTCTTCGTATAAAGAAGCATTGCCGTCAGTACTAGCACATTCCATGCTGCTTCATACAAGAACGTCGGATGCACCTGAATATAACGAATGCCATCTTGTATGCTGATATGCTCTCTCATCGTAGAAGTAATATTTGCCGATGTGACATCACTCACCTTTAGGCGCATGGCAAACAGCGAATCCGTATATTCTCCAAATGCCTCCCGGTTCATAAAATTACCAAACCGTCCGATAATCTGTCCAAGCACCAATCCCGGCACAGCTGTATCGGCAAATAAAAAGAACTTGTATTTTTTCTTTTTACAATAGACAATTGCAGTAAGTACAGCAGCAATTACACCACCATAAATCGCAAGTCCGCCGCCTCGTGTGTTAAAAATCTGCAATAAATTGTTCTTATAGGCATCCCAGCTAAACGCTACATAATATAAGCGTGCTCCGATAATCGCAAAAATAATTCCCCAAATCGCATAATCGGAGTAAACATCCGGCTCCTGCCCGGTTCTCTTTGCCTGCCATCTCGCCAGCATAAGCCCGGCAAGCATACCACAGGCAATGATAATACCATAAAAAGCAATCGTGAATCCACCGATGGTAATTCCTTTTGGCAAATGTCCAATGGTAATTCCCAAATGTGGAAATGCAATATCTGCCCCTTGACTCATCCCAAATACCCCTCTTTCATTTTATAATCGATTTTATACATTAAAGCGGAACAATACAACATCGCCATCCTGTACAACATACTCTTTTCCTTCGGAGCGCACAAGACCTTTTTCTTTTGCTCCGTTATATCCATTGTACTCTACCAGATTATCATAGCTTACCACTTCCGCACGAATGAATCCGCGTTCAAAATCCGTATGAATTTTACCTGCCGCCTGTGGTGCCTTCGTTCCTTCTGTAATCGTCCATGCACGCGTCTCATCCGGACCGGTTGTCAAAAAACTAATCAAACCAAGAATGCGGTAGCTGGCACGAATCAGTTTCTCAAGACCGGACTCAGTAAGTCCCAAATCCTCCAAAAACATCTTCTTCTCATCGTCATCCAGTTCCGCAATCTCCTGCTCAATCTGCGCACAGATAACAAACACTTCTGATTTTTCCTCTTTTGCAAACTCACGCACCTTTGCTACCTGTTCATTGGATGCACCATCGTCTGCCAAATCATCTTCTGATACATTTGCCGCATAAATAACCGGTTTTGCTGTCAAAAGATTATATTCCTTAAACCACTCTTCTTCCTCTTCATCCAAAAGTTCAAAATTCTTTGCCAAATGTCCTTCTTCCAAAAAATCTTTCAAACGCTTCATCATTTCTACTTCTTTGGCAAGTTTCTTATCATTGTTCGCACCGCGTGCTGTCTTGGCAATACGGCGGTCTAAGATTTCAACATCCGAGAAAATAAGTTCCAGATTAATTGTCTCAATATCACGCAGCGGATCAATGCTTCCGTCTACATGAACAATATTCGTATCTTCAAAGCAGCGGACAACATGTACAATGGCATCCACCTCTCGAATATTTGACAAGAACTGGTTTCCTAATCCTTCTCCTTTGGATGCTCCTTTTACCAATCCTGCAATATCTACAAATTCAATAACTGCCGGTACGGTCTTCTTCGACTCATGCATCTTAGTCAATACATCCAGTCTTTCATCCGGCACCGGTACGACTCCGACATTCGGGTCAATGGTACAAAATGGGTAGTTTGCCGATTCTGCTCCTGCTTTTGTTAATGAATTAAATAATGTACTTTTTCCTACGTTGGGAAGCCCCACGATTCCGAGTTTCATGCTATCAAGTTCCTTTCTTACAAACCGTAATCCGGTCGATTTCTTTATAAATGAGTTATAAAACTCAGAATTTATCATACCATAAAGAGAGTAAAATGTAAAATCTTATGTTAAATAGGGTTTGTGTCAAGTGTTCGTTGGCACTTTTTGTTTTCCGTAATTCCAAGCTCAGTTTTTCTTTCCAATATATAAAATTTGGAACTTTTATCATTTCTTCAAACAAGAAAACAAATTAAAAACAATACTACTGGAACAACCAAAACTAATGAATACCAAATAAACTCAAAAAAAATCTTACATTGCTGCACAAACGGGAAAATCTCACTTAGATAATTATTTATTTTTTTATACTCCATAGAATCCTTCATTTCCTTGCATTCCTTTTTGTATTTATACCATCTAATCCCCAATTCACTACACTTTTGTTTTACCGTTCGAAAGAAATCAACATCATCTCTATATTCAGCCTTTTCCATTAATTTATCATAATTTCCTTTTAAACTTGAACAATTCTTCTCTGTTAATTTGCGCTTTAACGTTTTTACCGAATTCAAAACTTTTTCTGCCCCTTCTATTCTTTCTGCATACTTTGCACTTCCATTAACTAATGAATAAGCTAAAGTTACTATTGATAAAATTATCCCAAAATAATTGGAAAGTTTTGCATCAAACCAACAAGGAAAGAATTCACCAGTCAAGGGATAAACAATCAACGAAATACTGTAAAATACAACAACAAATTCTGAAAATTTCTTTTTTCTTGATAACCTTTTCATCATATTTGAATAATTGCACTGTGTTGTTTCCATAATATCAAATATTTTATCTTTGTTATATTCTTTCATAAAATCACACCTTTCATCATTATTATACGACAAAAAATGCAATATTAAAAGATTATTCTACGACATTTAATCGAATCCTAAAATAAAAAATAGATTTATGTTATCATTCCTCCTGCCTGATATTGCAATCCTTGTGTCTGTCGAATAACAGTCTCAAGCAACTCCTCCCCCCGTTATCTTATCTTCCACCTTATCACTAAAATTTTTTCCTAACTGTGCAATTAAATAAGCAGCCAGATTATATGTCTGATCCTCTTTATCTATTCTACTAAATCTTGCCAGTTTCCTTTTAACCTTATTGCTAAATGGTTCTGAGTTAACAACAAGCGGTTTTATTGTGATGGAAAAATACCCCAGTAACGCTGCATCTTTTAGCGACAAAACCAAATATGTAACCGCCTGATGCTTCTTAATTGCCTGTTCTTTTAAAAATCGCTCCACAGCCGGATTTAATAGACAAGAAAACTCGGAAAGAATCTGATTCAATTTATCCTCTCCGAGCCTCTGGTCATCATTGTTTAAAAATTCACGAATGTTTAGCACAATGTAATTATTTGCTGATTCCATTCGTTTTTTCCCTTTTCTCCATAAACTTTATAATATCATCTGCTCCCTATAAATAGGTAACATTAATCGGTACACGAGGCGTTTTATCGTTGGCAGATGCTTCAATCGCATCAGCAAACATCTCCACCTGTCTCTTCCCTGATAGTATAAAATTCTTTGTGATACTTGAAGTTGCCATGTAAAAACCTCCTTTATTAATATAGTACATTTATATACTTTTCTATATTTATTATATTAGCTAAGAAGAAATTTTGCACTCCTCAACAGAGTACAGATACGAATAGGCGATATATCTAAAAAATCACATGGTAATTTTTTTATCCCATACTCTTATTCGACCCCTAATGCCTTAAACACAGCATCCTCTGCACTCTGATACGGAATCAACTGAAATGCACTCGTCAGATCCGCAGGAACGCTTGCAAAATCAACAAAAGAGGTACTTGGAATCAGCACCTTCTTTGCACCACTGTCCAAACACACTTGAAGTGTATTGGCGAGCTCATCCACCTTTATCATCGTACCGCTAATCGTAATATCACCCAGAATTGCCAAATTGCTGACTACCGGCTTTCCCAGTGCAATCGAACAAAGGGCGACTAAAGTAGGAAGTGCCAGCTTCTCCGTCATTCCAATCCCCTGCAAATCCTGATAATTGATGATATAATCTTTGGTCGAAGTACTGATGGAACCACTGATACGGTTGCCATTTGCCTTCAAATAGTTAAATGCTGTATTCACCGCTTCTTTACACTTAGAATCGCTTCCTAAACCGGTTCGTTCAATCTTGCCATTTCCGGGAAGCATCTGGCTTTCCAGACGGAATACTCCAAGCATACCGCTTTTCCCTCTGGATACGGTATAAACCTGTCCCGGATTGCACATTCCATCCGGTATCAGTTTTCCACCTCCCTGCTCCGGAACAGAAACATAATGTTCTGACATATCCTCCAGATCAATATAAGAGAAGTTCACATCGTAGAATTCCATACCTCCCAGTTTTTTCAACTGTTCTTTGACTCGGCGACGCATTTCCAAGGCAATCTGAATAACTTCTTCCAGTTCTTCTTTGGTAAACTCGCCATTCGGGTACATCAATTTCAAATAACCGTCTACCATACGTCGGACCGCAATCGTATCACGTTGGTTCAGGTTTCTTCCCAGCCGGAAATAGTGATCAAGTGCATCACCATATTGTTCCTTACGAAGTTCCCGGATAAATTCTGCCAGATAATCACTAATAAAACCATAATCATCGGTAAAATGCGCCGGTCTGAACTTCGGAATTTCCCATCCTGGAAGATAGCAGTGCACGCGATCAAGAAATGCCGTATCCATTCCCATTTCTGACGGAAATGGAGCAAACAAACTTGATGTTTTCAACAAAACATCTACACTCTGATTGATATTCCCCACAAAGACCATGGAAGCTGTAGCAGCCTTTTCTTCTTTGCCACGGGCAAAAGAGCCAGATGCCATATAATCTTTCATAATCTGAATACCATCTTTATCTTTGAACTTAATACCCGCTACTTCATCAAAAGCAACGCAGTCCCACAAGCCAACCAATCCGACCGTCTTACGTCCCATATTGTAAAACAAGTTTGCAACTGTTGTCTGTCCACCGGAAATCAAAATACTGTTTGGAGAAATTTCTTTGTAGAGATGGGACTTACCTGTGCTTCTCGGTCCCAGCTCACAAAGATTAAAGTTATTCTCCACTAATGGAATCATCCGAGTCAAAAGCAACCATTTCTCACGGTATGTAAATTCATCCGGTTCCATGCCGATTGAACGAAGAAGAATATCCAACCATTCATCTTTCGTAAAGGCCTTTCTTCCCTTCTTCAGCTCGTCAATATCAATGTGCGGCATCTGGATTGGTGTCAGCTTACGGATACTGATCGGCGAAATATCTTTTTGCTTTTTTTGTTTAGAACGAAGTGGATTTCCATCAATATCCTCAATTCCGAAATTATTGTCACCTTCAACCTCATAGTCCAACTGAACAATGCACCAAATACCGCCGCAAAGTAAGCGGTCAAACTTTTCCGGGTATTCATCGGCAATCGGTACATTGCCAACTCCCAAATTGGAAAACTCTGCAAAAAAGCAGTCCTTTTTCATATCCAAACGGACTGTCACCATATCAATGATCGTGTGGCTGCCTTTCTTACGCAGCTGTGATAAAATCTTCTGTGATTCATCCGGGCGTACAAAGTTATCGGCAAGAATACGCTTCACATTCTGTACGCCTTTTTCAATAACATTTTCATCATCTGAACTGCAATACTGCCCCAACAGGAACTCAAGAACATAAACCGGAACATTTGCTCCTTCCTTGATTTTCTTTGTCAGATCTTTCCGGACAATCTTACCGTCAAAATTCTGACGAAGCTTGTCCTTTATTTCTTCACGAATGCTTTCGCCCTCTGTAAATTGCTCCATCTTTCTATCCTCCCGCAATATCAACTAAAAAAATCAAACTCATCTACCGCAAAGGCAATGTCAATCTGGAACGGCTCGCGCTGCGGCATCTGCAATCCCTGTTCATCTGCAATCACCAAATAGTAAGTAGCAGTATTGCTATATTTCAAAGATTTCAGATTAAACTGGCAACGGAAGGTTCTCTCTGCACCATTGTCACTTGTCTTATCCGCAATAATTTTCTGAACATCACTAATCAGCTTGCCATTTTCATCCGTAAAGTATACCTGATAACTAGCTGCTTCACGGTTTGCACTGACTTCATCCTTCTGATAGAAATTCAGTGAGAAAATCATATTACTGATTTTACGGTTTGCGGACAACAAATTGACAGTTACCGGCTTGGTATCATATTTCTGTTTATTACGCCTATATTCCATAGAATCATTGCGGAGATAATGGTACTCAATTACCGGGACAACTATTTCCTGCAAGCTGATACCGCCATGCACAAAGTTCATTCCTCCACCATTCATCTTAATTCGGATACTTCCTCTAGGTGCAAATCCATCAAATTCCGTGTTGCCGCCCAGAAACTTCACAGGCAATAGATAGTTCGGCTGTGCGCCTTTCTGCATGATCGCATAGCGTCTGCCATATTCCACATCCATACCATTAAAGTTAGTCTTGTCCGCTTTATCATCCTCAGTCAGCGGACTGTATGTATAAAGGAATCCATGATCGGCCGTAATCAGAATATTCGTGCCGCCAAATTCATTTACAATAATTCGCACAAGGTTCTTCAATTCTGAAATTGCCTTATCACAAGCAGAGAAAACAGCGGTATCAGAAGTATGGCTGGCTTCATCAATGGTATCGTGATAAATATAAACCACATCCATACCTTTCACCAAGGCACTCCGTTCTGCTCTCTTCATAGCAATAATGTCATTGTATTTTAATGCCACACTTGCCGGATCTTCTGATTTCAGAACCTTATCCCGGTAAGTGCTTGCCGTAGACTGACCATCTGCCAAAACTGTCAAAATATCATTCCGAACCTCTACTGTCAGTTCTTTGTGCGGCAGCAATGCTGCCATACCGAACTTTGTGATAGAAGGAAAGACGCTCTGCATACTGCTAATGGAAACCTTGCTCTGTGTCTCTCTCTGAAGCTGATCTGCCATCGCAGCCGCAACTTCATACCGCATAGCATCCGAAATAATCACGAATACCTTGGTATCCGAAGTCTTAATGCGGGAACGGTAAAATTCTTCCTGCTGCGGCACTTCCAGAACTTTACCGTAGGTTGCCAGTTCATCCGCACACACATCCGACCAGTTATTCCCCAGCTCACCTAAGAACCAATGAGTATAGAGCCCTTCCACTTTATCGACAACGTGCTTGAATAAATCATCCAGCAGAATATTGGAAGTCTCCAGACTCTTTTGGAAACTCAGATGGAACAAACGGTAATAGGTATCCATCTGATAGTAACTTTCCGTATACTCTTTCCAGATGCCTTTTGCTTCTGCAGTGTGAAATCCAGCAGAATGTTTCTTAAAAAAACTCTGCATATTCGCCACTTGTAAAATACCGTCATAGAAATTCTCAAACGACTCATACCATGCACAAGTTCTGCGTTTTTCGACCGTAGAAGTTATGGTATCTACATCAATGATCTGGTCACTAATCTCCGTCATAAGCTTGATCAGAATCACTTCGTTGATACACGGGAAACACTCGGTTCCTGCCAGATCATCCACAGACAACTTTTCAAAACGCTGATGGAGATGTGCTTCCTCCTCAACATACCGTGCCACATCGTATAGCTGCCCCACATCCTCACTATGAAGCCATTCAGAAATAAAATCATAACAGTATGCCTGATGCGGCATGGAAATAAAGCTGTCCAATCCAGCAAGATACTCCTGCCGCATGGTACGGGTAGCAGCGGTCAACAGTAAATGAATCGCCAGCCGTCCAAGATCAGGTTCTTCCTCAGCAAATCCACTTCCCTGACGAACCATCGCCCAGAAAGCACTGTCTGCATGATATTTTATGAAATCCTGATAAATGGTATTGTTGTTCAAATCCAATCCTGCACGGAACGTACTGCGAATAATCATATCCGGCTGTGCATCTTTCAATCCACATATTGCTGCCATAACAGCCATGTGTAACTGCGCCGGGGTTGCCGGCACCTTATTCTGTGTGCTAACTTTCAAGCGACGATCTTTTGCATTGAAATAGGCACGATAATTCTTGACCTGCTTCCGCATGGCCGGATTTGATACAAGCCCCATCTCATCCATCCAAATGGAAATCAAATCTGCCCGGAACTCTTCACTGTAAAGTTCCACATCTAGAAGCCAGTTATCATCTGGGCGGTTATATGCTAACGGACTGTAAACCAGATAGTTTGTGGTCAGATCGTCTACTGAAAGCAGTTTCTTAACAGAAAATGCGTTATTACCCGTCAGAGCAATTACCTTTGCATTTTCTAAAACCACTTCGTCCAGCTTATCCTCAAATTCTTTATCTTCATCATACCAAAAGATGATACGACGCTGATAAAACTCCGGCAGAGGTGCAGCAAATCTGCGATTCAAGTCCTGTATTACTTTGTCTGTGTCCATGCTGCATTATCTCCTTTTCGTATTTTTTACATAAATTGTGCTTCGTGCTGCACCTTCTTTTTTCAAATAACTTTCCCTAACCATATTCAATAAAACAGCTCTAGCTCTACGAGGTTTGACCTCTAAAAGCTCTGCCGTCTCAGCAGCAGTAATAGAGCCATTTTCCGATATATATTTGTAAATTTGTTGTTCCTGTTCATTATCCGGCATTTTTTCTGTCTTATCTGGCATTCCATCAGAACTATCCGGTATTTTCTTCATAGTATCTGGCACTATTTCTGCTTTATCTGGCACTTTATTGTTACTATCTGGCATTTTATCAATGGTATTCGGCACTTTAATAGCGTTATGGAGGTCATTGAGATCAACAGTGCCGTCAACCTGACCTCGATAAATATTGATACGCAAATCAACTTCGCCACCAATAAACTCCGGCTCCCGCAGTCCGGCAGCTTTTACTTTATCAATAATTCTCGGAATACCGCTTCCCCAATGCTCAATCAGGTTCATATAAGCAAACGCATGGGCAAGGGCTTCATTTCTGATTTTAGAATAGCCTTCTTTCATACGCTCCATAGTTTGTCCCATTGGTAGCTTTCCTGGGGAAGTAATTTCCAATCGGTTGTCATATACGGCAACCTGTATCGTACCATGATCCAGATAACTACGATGTACCATGGCATTGATAATCAACTCACGAATGGCATCCGGTGGAATCTCATAAATATCCTGCCGATAAATTCCCACAATGGTAGCACCCAGATGAATATTTCTCAAAACAAACTGAAATGCTTCATCTATCTGCTCCCAAAGCGGACCGGTATATTCTCTACGGTCAACAAATACCGCTTTCGTTGTACCTTTGAACACGCCACATTGCGTTGCAACATGAAGGCCACCGTTGCCTGTCAAAATAGCAAAGGCATTGGACGGATAATCTTTTCCATCTCGCTCAATCAAAACGCCCCAGGAACGCAGCTGCTGTCTGCCAACATCTTTGATGGACGCTTTTTGCTCCTCGTTATGAGCATTTTTAACTGCCTGATCCTTCATTGCTTTGCAAAGATCATCAATGTCTTCATCTGTAATGATCAGTCCAGTACACAAAGCCTGGTCAAAATAACGGTTACTTCCCTCAAACATCAGCTCTTTTATCATATACTCATCGGCAAGGCGAGTAGTTCCGGCAACACGGACATATACACCGCCTTCTCTGCCAAGATCCTTGATATAATACGGTCGCTGTCTGCCCTCAGAAATTTCCGCTACAATGACTGTTTTATCGTCAACTGTCTGTAATGTAATATCTGGGATAATCGCCGGTTCGCAGCTGTCCGATACGGCATTGGCAATGGCATCCATTTTTTTGAACACATCTTCCTTGTCAAAACCAACAACCTCTCTGGTTTTATCAGCAATTCCGAAAATGATCTTACCTCCGGTTCCATTGGCAAAGGCAACCACAGACTTCATATATTTGATGCTTTTCTCCGGCAGGTTTTCCTTGAATTCTACATTCTTGGATTCTCCAGCAAGAATTTCTTCTATGGTCATACACTTTCTCCTTTCTTTATCCAATATCTGGTTGTTGACAAAAAATAGCTTACCGCATATAATGAGTATAGGTTTATAGTGCATCCGTGATGGTGTCTGTTTACAGATGCTATGTTGCCTGTATTCCAGCTGTCTGGGGTCTCCGTGATGGTGTCTGCTTGCAGATGCTTGAATCACGGGGTCTTTTTTTGTCCATATTCCAGAAAATCATATATCCTAATCATTCTGTGAAGATTACTACGATTCGGACTGTCTAAAGAACTTAAAATATTGTTGTTCTCTGTAAATATTGCTTCCAAAATACTTCGATACTGATTTACATCTATTTTTTCTTCTGGCATACACCCCAGCAAACGAATCGCCTTCATTAAATTATCTTTTTCTTGTGTCCACACTTCCCATGCAGTTCTTTCTCCAATCGCAGAATGATTACGTTTAATTGTTGATTCTGTGACAATTTCAGTATATAAATGCGGTGCTTTTTCTTCTGCCAATTCGCTTTTCATATTAGATTTTGAAATATAATACCACACCGGCAATTTCCAGGAATTTTGTTTTGCAAGCTCTGGATAAACAAATTCTAATAATTGCTCACATGAATATAACAAATCGTGTAAAATAATGTTTCTATACCATTGTTCAGAATTTACTGCTCTTGCTAAACCATATACGCCGGTCGTTGCTAAACCAATCGAAAGTGCAAGCATATTTTCATCAATACGACCATCTTCCAATGAAGCTACCTGCATCGTTGGTCCCGGTTGCTGAGTCAACGCAAACGTATAAAGCTCATCCTTAAATCTACGCAATAATTTAACTGGTAAAGCCGCTTTTTTCACAGACAGAGCATCATATAACAGACTAAAATCTGAAAGTGTTATTTTAGTCATTTCCAGTAATTTACTGCGTATAATCATTGAATGCGAAGTTATCTCACTTCCAACGAAATCCGGCTTATATTCAACAAAAACAAAACGTTTTTGTAAAGTTTCTATTTTATCCAATGGCAGGCATTCTACAACATCACTAAGAATCGCCTGAATATCTGAATCTGAAATAGAGTAACCTATGAAAATAATCGGATATTCCATAAAAATCGTCATCAATTTTGCGGCAAGATATTTTCCTTTGTCATGAAAATTCTGATAATCCGCTTTGTTAATGACAATGGATTCTGGATTTTGTATAGAACCATGAATTTTATAGATTTCCGCAATTCCCTGCAACTGTGAAAATACCAGTTCATCCTGTCCTACAAAAGTTTTATAACCTTCAAAAATATCCTCAAAAAAGCAATCATAATTTGTTGTAATCTCACCAGACAAATTATCTTTTGCAATATTTCTGAGTTTTTCAACTTCCTCTGCATAAGCAGGGTCAACCGTTGACAGTGAAGCAATATATTCACTTATTTCTGCCTTAAAAGGAGAAAACCCAGCAGAAACTGCACTGTGTACTTTTTCTGAATCTGAACGTATTCCTTCTTCATTATTAAACCAAGCATCATTAAAATCTTTTTCAATATAGCTTGCAACTAATGGAAGTTTTTCTTCTGTATGTTCCGCCTCGCTAGCTTTATTTTCATAAAATCTATAAGCAAACGGATCTTTTTTTACCTTCTCAGCAAAATATGTCAATAAGCCAACCCAGTCTGGTAATCCATAATATCTTCTGGTAATACCAGAACCTGCAAACAAAAATGGAGTTGTATTAAATCTTGCAACCACTTCTTGTAGTGTCATATAGTTCTCCTTCCTGTGCTTAAATATTTACATTATTTTAATGCTTTTAAATTTTAGACTCAGCGAGTCAAAATTATTGATAACCTACCCTACTGCAACACAGCAATATTTTTTTCTGTTGCTATCTCAACAAGTCTTTGATATTCCGATGATTTTCTGTTCAATGAATCGCCGCAAATAATCAATACAGGTTTTATAAACGGAATACTGTCTCCAATTTTTTCTCCATCTGCATCTTTCCTGCCTCTCTCGTAAATCAATCTCCATTCTTCCTCAAAACTGTATTTCAATCGTTCTTTTGTTGTGCAGGTTAATTGATATTTTGATTCAGACTCATCATCTGAATCAAGCAAATCCTTATGATTTAAGCAAATATCAAAATACTTTTCTCTATTATCTACATATCTTACGGGCATGATACTCATACCATCAATAACTTTAACAGCATTTAATACCTCATAAAAACTATATACTAAACAAATACCGCTGGAATTATCTGCGTATCGCAACCACATCTTTTGATTATCATGAGTTTCGGTAAAACATGCAATCATCCACATGTCTCTCATATCATTTACTTTCTCTTTAACTTTATCATTCGACATGATATCGTCAACATCAACAAATGCATCAAATACTTTTTCTGTATTAAAAGCCGGATGATTCTTTTTGATGATGTATTGACTAATCTCTTTCAAATCAAATACCGGTGTGCAATCACTTTCGTCCTCATATGATGATGGCCATCGCATAAAAATAGTTTCATTCTCCAAGCTATCAAGTTCATATAAATTCAATGGTCTATATCTAAAAAGAGGCTTAAATACACCTCCAATATCTGGAATACGATTATACAATTCCATTATTGCATCAACACATGCCTCTGTATTGTTATGTATATATTTCTCAATATTAGCTTTTTCTCTCAGTTCTAATTTGTTTCGAGTCATCTTTTCCCCTTTACTTTATTTTAGCCAACACATCTTGAAAAATTGCATAATTCTTCTTCACGCCATCATCCAAATCAATCGAAATCATCTGGTCTGCCAGGTGATGAATCTTTTCCTCGTAGGCTTTGATTTCAGCATCCTGTGCTTGCAAGGTGGTCAGCTTTTTGTTCAGCTTAACACGCTCGCCAGCGGAAGCATTAGCAATCCGCTGTTCCAGATCGGCAATAGCAGTACGATAACGAGCCTGCTGTTCATGCACATAATCGGTACGAATACGTGCAATCATATCTGGCTGATAGCGGTGCATATAAATCAGAGTCTTAAAGCCATTCTTCTTACCACTGTCAAACAGCCAGTAAATCGGACGTTTCTGATAAATCTTGCAATGGTCAGAATAGAAATCACTCAGGAAATAATTCCGAATTACATCCTTCGGCTGACCTTTGCCGCCCAGAGCATCGGCAATGAATTTCAGGTTTTCATCCAGTGTATTTGTACCGTAAACAGTTTTCACGAACTCCACGAACAGACCGACAATATCATCCTCAAAGTATTCATCGTCACAGACTGGGATAATGTTATCCTTATCCGCAGCGAAAGAAGCATACTTGCTGGCATCCCATTCGCCACCTGCATAAGCAAGACCATCCACATCCAGAGAGTAGCGACCGAACATACAGCCAACCGCATAAGAAATGAAGGAACGAATATCTCTGCTAAGGTCAGCCTTGCGGACAGTAACATCCTTATCCTCGACCTCCGGTGTAAGCTCATCCTGTAAACCGTAAATGTCAATGAAAATACGGTTCAATTCTTCCTCATTGGCTTTCAGCTGGTTGAAACGATCACTACATTCAACCTGCCACTGGTCAAATGCTTCGGCAATAGTCGGAACTTTACGAAGCAGAGGATGGTGCTGGAAATCCCATGAAATTTCAAAAGAATCCCAATCGCTTTTGGAAAGTTTCACACAAGTATCTGCCAATTCTGACTCTTTTGTCTCGGAACCATTTATATATGGAACCCTTAAAACTGCACCTTCAGAGTAATCTAATGTTGGAGCTACAATTTTTATAAACTGTTGATATACCTTTGAATTTAAGTATGCCAGCATTAGAGTATAGTTTATTTTCGGAGTTAAAACCGGTCCCTTCGATTCATACATAAATGTTTCATCCGCAAGCCGGAATGAAATATTCGCAGAAGATATAGATGACCATGTTATTTCCTTGGTAAAATTAACTTGCAAATTTTGCGGTCTTGATCTCAGCTTGCCTTTATCATCCACAAAATGTTTTATTTCAAATCCATCATTTTCCCAATTAACAATGTATTCAAAATTTCCATACCATTTACGATATTCTCCACCCTTAGTACATGGAAACCATTTTTTTGTTGTTTCTCCATTGAAACTTGTCTTGCTAAAATCAGCTTCATACCACAGCCGAAGAAATCTGTTATTATCACCAGTCTTAAATCCCTGTTTTGTTGTAGCAAACTGACCTAAAAGACCTTTATCAAAGCATTTATATACCTCGTTAGTTACCCAATACGCAACCGGATTTCCTGGGATTTTTGAAAAATTATCGGCACTTTGTTCATAATAAAATCCACAATTATGATTCTTGATAGCTTCCAATGTTTTTTTTCTCTGAACTTCCATACCTCCACGGAAATCTACCAAACGCAAATAGCATCCTTTTTTCTGTACATGGCGATTTTGGAAAGCAAAAGTACATACCGGAACCGTTGCTTCCTCAAAAGCAGAATATTCAAACTGAATCAATGTTTCTATGGTTGCTTGGTTATACAAGTAATTACGCATTTTCTCATAGCTTTGAATAAACATCCAAACATAAGGTGTAAAGAATCCGCAGTAACCACTCTGTTTTGTCATTTGAGAAGCATGAATGACAAACGCAGAAAAGAAATCGCTCTTATAATATGCGTAGTTATTTTTAATAAACTCATTCAGCTTCGGATTCATATTAGACGCACCCATATATGGCGGATTTGTCACAACCACATCATATTTTTGTGCCAGTGCTTCTGCCACCTGTACCAACGGCAGTAATTCTCTCAATGCTGTCTCACGAGACATATTTATATCTTCCGTAATCTCCGCAAAGCGGTCATACAAAACAGACCAATCCTGCGGTGTTACAGTCAGAATAGAGCCATATTCCTTTGCATCATGCAGTTCACTGATAATGGTATCCATAGCGGCTGTGAGCTTCGCATCTCCATTACAGAAATAGTCCACGGCAAATTTATCTACATGATTGCTCTCCACGATGGCATAAACATGGGGCTGAATACCACGGCTGAAGAAACGGCGGTCATACTGACGAGCTTTCATCATTACCGCAAAGTAAGCCAGCTGTGCCGCACGGTCATCAATATCCAGTCCGTAAAGATTATTCTCCACAATGCTTGCCACCGCTTCACGGGTAGTATAGCCGTAAGATTCATAAATCTTCATCAACACATCAAACATATATGCAAGAATATGTCCAGAACCGGAGCATGGATCAATGACTTTCAGCTGATCCGGTGTCAGTGCGGCGTATTCCTTGCGAATCTCAGCCAACTGTGCCTGTACTTCCGGCTCCTGCTCGGCTTCTTCCAGATAGTAGTGCCATTTGGTATCTTCCGGGTCACGGTTTCCGGCAGCATAGGCAGACTGTTCTTCCTCAGTCGGAAGAAGCTGCTCTTTCACATCCGGGTGTCCCTCTAGCCACAGGCGACCAAGGCTGTTCTCTACCATGTAACGAACAATCCAGTCCGGTGTGAAAAGCTGGGTTGCTGCAGGGATGTTTTCTTTCGTAATTTTCACATTCTTTTTCAGTGCCGCAAAAACATCATCTTTTTTCTCACTATTATAATACTGATAAAGCCAGCCGATGATCTGGACAGCATCCTTCCAGTCATTCTCCGGTATCAGATCGATCATCTGCTGAATGACACTGCCTTCACGGAGCAGGTTGTCCGGCAGAAGAAGCTCGGTGTAATCCGCAATCTTCTGGAACATTCCCGGCAGAATCTTATTCAGAGCGTTACACTGCACGATCAGCAGATATTTATACAGCTCCTCAGTCTTTTCTGCATCTTTCAGCTCATAGACCTTTTCCATATCTAATCCATCCAAATCCAGATGAATAGCTTCGGTTATAATCTGCGGCTTAAAATTGTTTTCCTCATCCGTGAATACACGCACATGGGAAGGAAGATAGCCGTTGACTTCCATAAATCGCAGAGCAGAGAAGCGGTTAAACCAAGTGTAAGCAACCTCCTCCATGACCTGCTTATATCCTTTATCGTTAATCTCGGCAATCAGAGCCTGACGCTGTTTCTTTTCATCGGCAGTTAGGACTTTGCCACCAACGCTGTCCGCATTGGCATCCTCAATATTATCCTCTATGATACCGTATTCCACACCTTTTAGGGAAACACGGGCGATCAGCTCTGTTCTTGCCCATACAGCAAATTTTTTAATCGCATTCTTATCCATAAACTTCTCACCTCTAAATATCTTTAAACATGTCATCAATTTCTTGTTTTGTAATAAAAGTATCTACACCATCTAATTCATCATATGAAACGCTAATGTCTTTTGCATATATCTTTTTCGCACAAAAACGACTGGAATAATATTCCAACATAAGTAGTGAAGTTGTTGCTACAATCACTTCTACTAATATCAATCCAATTTGAACATCTGTAGTCGGACTAAAAGCTGCCAATAAATAGCCAATAACCAAATCCATAAATGCTACAACATTCACATAAATTTTATGTGCACTTTCTTGTAGCTTTTCTTTTGGTATTTTGCAATTATTATTCTCATCACGTTCAACTACATTACTTCCTGGAAAACAATTACCGATTACCGATTTTTTTCCACTTTTTATACAATTTAAAAGCAATAGTAACGCCCCCGACAATTGAAATACTAACATACTAATAAACATTATATACCTATCTCCTTAGTTCAGCTTGATCTCGTCGCAATTCTTCAGCAACTGTTTCAGCTGAGAACGAATCTTTTCTACATAATCATCAATGTCCGCATCCGTCTGTAAGGTCTTTGCCTGAAATACAACCTGACGGTTATAGGCACGGACAACCTTATTCTTTGCCGGAGCTATTTCTTTTCCCGGCTGTGTCGGCTGTACCTGTGGCCTCGGTGCAGGCGGAGCCAGAACAGTCTCGATATTGCTGACGGTATCATCCTTATACTGGCACATTGGCAGGAACATAGCATCCAAAAGGGCAAGACTCTTTAATTCTGCGATTTTCTCCTTGCACTGGCTGAAATACCGGTCTGATTTCTCAATCAGATGGGATGCCTTGGAATCACCGTTTGCGGCAGTATGAGTTGCTTCCATACATTGACGAACGGTTTCCAGAACCTCGGCACGTTTTTCTTCCAGCATCTTATCATGGGCGGCACGAACCGTATCCATCAACGGATTCAGTTCACGAATCCGGTTATAGTTAAACTTGCTTCCGGTCTGAACCATCGTAATCAAACGAATGGTATTCAGTGCCTTATGTGCTTCCTCATTTTCTGCAATTCGGTCAAGATCGTCGTGCAGAGATTTTTCAAACTGCACTGCCTGGTCGAATACTGTTACCTGGGTCTTGAAGAAATTTTCAATGCCGTTGCTCATGGCTTCTTTATTATCAAACAACTCATCTTCTTTTTTCAGCACACGCTCAATCAAGGCAATGTTATCCTTCTTCTGTGAAAGTACATCGTCCATCAGATGAATAGCTTTCTGAACCAATACACGATCCGGATATTTGTGTCCATCATAGCGATCATCTAGAGAAGCATAATAATCACGCTGTTCTGTGAACTTCTCAGTCACAAAACGAATCAGACCATCTTCATCGTCCGGCACATCCATGATATCGAAATATTCACGAAGCATGGCTTTTACATCACGCATCATCGTAGCTGAAATAGTTTTTCGCTTGCTGATAGAAGTCTTTCCGATCTCACTCTTTTTTCGAAGCATATCCGGTAGTTTCGGGTCATCCGGCTGAATGGTATTGCCTGCATACTTAATCGTTACTTTCTGAGAATAAATTAACTGTGCCGCAACAGCAGCAATATCAATTTCTTTCCAGCCATACGGAATTGCACTATATTTACTCTGAACATCTGCCATAGAAGTCGGCAGTTTCTTTGCATCCTGCATTTCCAGATATTCTTCCATAGCAGAAACTGCATCACGATTTAGTTCCACACCCGGAAGCAATGATACTGCCCCAGTCAAAATGGCAATAATGTCTGCATCACTGTCTGCATTTTCTGTGATCAGGTCGAGTTTGCTATAAACGTGCGCAACCAGATATTCAAGAGACTGTTCAATCCTGCTCTTGGCATTTCCCGTTTTAATTTCCAAATGTTCACCATCTACATAGAACTGTGCTCCTTCGATAGCATTTTGCAATTCAGCCATAGCACTCAACTCATATTTTCCAGCCTCATCTTGCTGGTCACCGATGATTTTCTGCACACTCTTAGGAAGCTGGCTTACATTCCGTTGCTTTACATACTTGCGAATTTTCATGGCGGATTCCAAAGATTCATAGTAAGGAGTATCAGCCAGAACAACAATTGCTTCTTTTCCTTTAGATTTTGCCATCAAACGAAAATCTGTTTTCTCGACAGCATCTGCTGCAACCGTCAAAAAGCGTAAACACATGCCACCTGTAGCTGCCCCAACTGTAATACCATCTACCATCTGGTCAAATGCAAAATCATATTTTCCATAACGAAACTTTTTAGTTGTGAAAATATCACCATAAATCATTTGAGCAATACGCTCTACAATAGAAGCCGTATCCACATTAGTATCTCTGATTTCACGCTGAATGTCCTGTTCTTCATCAGTCAAGAAATTATAAGTGTCGCCTGTTCTGCCAATATAGTTCTGGCTCATCAAACGGTCAAGGCAGCCCCGGACAGCTTCACGCATGATAATCTTATCGACTCGAATATCGTCCGCCATAAGGATAACGATATTGTCCAGATTTGATGGAATATCATCAATATACCGAATCAGATACAAAAGTTTCAGCACATCCACATCCTGCTGTTCAATACCATCGCCGTTATCGGCAGCTTTCTGGCAACGCTCGATCACTCGTCGGATCGAACCATCAAGGAAAGTATGTACAGTATCATAAAAACGGAAAAACGGAACAAGTGCATACTCGTCTTTCTCCTGAATTTTCTGTACAGCTTCCTGAAAACCGGAGAGCATAGAACGCTCACCACCGGACAGGTGCTTACCAGAATTTCCATGTTTACGGATTTCGGCAAATACTTTCTGCATAATGATGAACTGGTACGGCACGAACGGGAAGTTCTCAGTAAACTCTCTCGGGCCAGAATAACCTTTAATATCCAGAATCGAACCACTGAAGCTAAACAGGTTACGCAGAACAGAGTCATTTTGCTCATAAACACCTTCCAGTTCTTTAGCTGCTTCCGATTTCTTTTTCAGGATACGTTTCTGAATAACTTCATCCACGGAGGAAGAAGATAAACTCAATCTTGTTTTAAAACGAGCCTGGATACGGGAGAATTCATCAGCACGAACTTTAATGATTTCATCAATCGCTTCCTGTCCCGTACAAATCACCCAAATCTTTCCTTCACACTCACTTCCGATCTTCTCGGTCAGTGACTGAAGATTCAAAAGCATATCGGTATCTGTGCCAACATACTGTCCAACCTCATCAATCATAAACAGCAGACGGAAGTTCGATGGCTTTGTATCCACATAGGCTTTCATATCTTCCACAAGTTGCGCGATAGAAATTTCTGTTGTAGTTTTATCATTAAACCATGCCTTGGCATCATCCTCGCTCATATCCAAAACTTCCATCAGTGTCGGGATAATGAACCTTCCATTAAAGGCAAAGGCACGGCGCATTTCCAGCCATGACTTGCCTTTCTTTTCTTCAAATACTCTGCGGAATTCCTCGGTCTTGCCCTGTTGGTCAATATAACGCTCCATCATAGCAACTTTCAGATTTTCACCATAAAATCCCAGATGACTATAGAACATTTTGGCAAAAACACGAAGTACAGCAGTCTTGTCTTTATTGCTGAAGCCTTCAATATCAATGTTGAAAAGAATGGTTTCCGTCTGCCCCTTTGTGGCACGGTCAATCAACATAAAGGTTGCCGGATCGTCCTCAAACTTTTTACGGAAACGCTCTACACTACGGATACCCTTTACCTCTTTATTTTCCAGAAGGTAAGAAAGCATTTTCAGAAAGTGAGATTTACCACTTCCGAAGAAACCGGAAATCCAAACCCCCATATCGGCGGTCGGCTGGTCAAAAGCATCTCCATAATAGTTGAAGAAAGTAATGAAGTGTTTCTTCAATTCTCTGGTGATGACATATTCATTTAATTCCTGCTCGATCACATCCTCAGCAGCCTGGTCAACTTTAATAACACCATTGATTTTGCGGTTGATGTCATCCGCAAACATATCTCGAATCATCATGGCTTTATCCCCCTTAATCTATGACGTTGAATGCCCGGTAATAATCATTTGGTGTCAGACGATTGAACAGTTTTACATGACGACCATCAAACTCCCCCGGATACATAACCAAAATCGGAACATCCGAAAAATACGGTTGCAAGGCTTCCAATAAAGTATGGATTCTCATAAACGGGAACACCTCGCCTACACCTGTCAGCATCAGCACATCCCCCGGTTCGTGCGGCTCATACTGGATTTTATCAATGAACTCCCCATTGCCAATTGCGGAGTTAAGCTGCTCCAGAAGATAAGCACTTCCGTCAGCTTTCTCCATATCGGGAATCGCATCTGTGATGTCCATATCATCGCAGATAGAGAGAAATGTTTTATATAAATTACAAACAATCAAATGGCAATCTAAGGACTGATCGGTTTCCAGTTGATTCACAAAATGCCGGACAACCATTTCATACTCTGGTTCATAACAAAAGATTCTTATATTTACCTCATTGCTAAGTCCCTTTCCTTCCAAAAACTCCGGTTCCTGGATTAATGCCCGAACTTTATCCAGACGTTCTTTTATATCACTCATCAGACCACCTCCTATGAAAAGCAATTAAATGCCGGCAATATCGCCGCGTCGCCATTGCTTCTGATGGCATTCTCCAAAACAGGATGCAGCCATACTGGATTCAAATGATCTGCCCTGAGATTGTCGAGATATTCTGTTTCGACAAGAACTCTGGCAATGATCTGTTTTAACTTTGTTATTGTAGTATCGCTCCATGAAGCTACGGTATCATTCTGCTCCTGTAAACGCATAAAAAACGTATTCAACTCTATCTTACCAAAAGACATATCCCTTAATCGGTACTTTTCTCCAATAACTGTCAGCATAAATTCCCAAACCAGTCGACTCTGCTTCATCAATGCATACAAACAAATCTGCTTTGAGACATCTGTCGGCTGTGTGGCAATTGCAGAAATCAGTGAATCATCTTCCAGCGCATGAAGCCGTTTAATACAGGCTTTTGCCATACGTGTGATGGATTTCTCCGTTGGATACTGGAAAAGATTCTTCTCTACAATTTCCTTTATAACCGTTTCGTCTGACTTCTTTTCCTCCATTAACCTTGCCGTAGCGCGCATTTCAAAAAAAAGAAATGCTTCCCGAGTTAAAGATGCAACATACGGATATGAATTATCCACTTTCTACACCTCCTGCTTGTCTTTCCTGTCAGGAACAAACTCCATAATGTCGCCAACGTCACAGTTTAAAGCAGCACATATCTTTGACAAGATTTCTGTACTTACATTTTCATCCTTTGACAGTCTCGACATTGTAGTAGTACTAACACCTGTCATTGTTCGCAAATCTTTCTTCAACATATCTTTATCAATTAATAATTTCCACAGTTTTTTATAACTAACAGACATAATTTCAGTCTCCTTCCAGGCGAATTACATATTTCAAAAAACTATAGTTAAAATAATATTTTTATCAAACACAGATATAATATAGATTATATCATTTATATTCGTTATACACAATATATTTTCACAAAAAGCAAATTAAAAATGCGAAATATCGCATTTTAACTCACGAATCACTTCTTATGTCCTTTATAATTCACCGCAATTGGTCATACAAGATAAATATCTTTTCCGGACTGGACTTTGACATGGAAAATGACGCACTTGTGTATAAAACTGTGGAAACTCAAGCAGTATATCCATTGACAGCATAGCAAAACTTGTGCATAATTTTGTTATGAAGTAAGGAGGTATTTTTATGCCAACAATCAAATCAAGTGCTGATTTACGGAATAATTACAATGAAATTTCTACATTTTGTCATAATTATCCTGAACCAGTTTTCATTACGAAGAATGGAAAAGGCGATCTTGCTGTTATGAGCATTGAAGCCTACGAAGAAATGACCAGCCGCTTTGAACTTTACAGCCAAATCAAGGAAGGAATAGACGATATTGCCACAGGCAATACCAGACCATTTTCCGAAGCTATGGCTGATATCAGGAGCCGCCGCAGTCGATGAGCTATCAAGTTCATATCACTTCCACCGCAGAACACGATATTATGCGTGCTGCGGATTACATCGAATTTACCCTCAAAAATCCTAATGCCGCAGATAATCTGTTAGATGCTGCGACTGAGCAGATAGGCTCACTAGCCGACCTGCCACAGAAGTTTTGTCTGGTAGATGATCCGGTACTGGCAAGCTGGGGCATTCGTTTTGTAATAATCAATAATTACCTTGCCTTTTATACGATTGATGAAGAAAAGCAGACTGTAATCATAGTCCGATTTCTCTATCAGAAAAGTAACTGGACTTCCATTCTTCGACAGGGATTTTCCCTCATTTAAGGAATCTGTTTTTATGCAGGTTCCTTTTTAGTGCATATTTTACGAATATACACGTGTAATCAGCTTTCAAATCATTATTAGACTTTGAAATATTCTCATCTTTACTAATTG
>ULTP01028693.1_pt1 | contig 54326 bp, 31 predicted proteins | sample 1957721 | NCBI WGS metagenome assembly ULTP01 (sample SAMEA4835737, study PRJEB28245) | human gut metagenome | biome: gut microbiome; material: fecal sample | place: Denmark | collected 2008 | reverse complement strand
TAGCTCAGCTGGTAGAGCAACTGACTTGTAATCAGTAGGTCGTCCGTTCAAATCGGACAAGTGGCTCCATTAATTTCCAAACAATCAGTTTATACTGGTTGTTTTTTTATGCAAAAAAATTAAACAGTAATAGATAATTATAGAAATATAGAATTGTAATAAACAGATATATTATTTAGTTAAAGCTGCAAATGATGCAGGATATAGTTGTGAAGTACAGGAAGATGGTTCAATAAAGTTAGTGGAAGATACAGATAATTAATATAAAAGTAGATATTAATAATTTTTTATTGATATCTATTTTTATTTGCATGCAATATATACACAGATATTTATATAAATGTTGAAAAATAAAAGAAAATGTGATATATTGTAAAAACAATTTTATATATTAAAATTAATTTATAGTAAAGTAGGAAATATATATGGAACAAGGATTAATTTCAGTTATAGTACCAATTTATAATGTGGAAAAATACTTAAAAAGAGCAATAGAATCTTTAATAAATCAAACATATGAAAATTTAGAAATTTTGTTAATAAATGATGGATCAACAGATTCTAGTGGTGAAATCTGCAATGAATATGCAAAACGAGATAACAGAATAAAAGTAATTTATAAGGAAAATGGTGGACAAGCAAGTGCGATAAATTTGGCATTAAGTGTTTGTAAAGGTGAATATATTGGATTTATGGATCCAGACGATTATATAAATAGAAATTTTTATAAAAATCTTTATATTTTAGCAAAAAAATATGATACAGATATAACAGAATGCTCAATGATAAAAGTGAAAGAAGAAGCAGATGTAGAAAAAGTTTATCTCGAAGAATTTGAAGTAGATGAAAATGAAGAAGTAGAATTTTTTGACTCAATAGGAGGTTTACAAAAACTTTTTGGAGAAGATTTTGCTGAATATTTAGAAACAATTGTAAAAGTAAACAAAATATATAAAAGAAGTGTTTTTGAAACAATGCGTTTCCCAGAAGTAAGAATATATGAAGAATGGGGAACAATGTACAAAATATATTATAGTACAAAGAAAAATCTTAAATTACATAAAGTACAATATGTATATGTTCAAAGAAAAGATAGTACAGTAAATAGACCTTTCGGAAAAGAAAGATTGCTAATGCTAGATGGAATTGAATACTGCAAAAATCTAGCTAAAGATATAAAATTAAATGATCTAGTATTAGAATGTTATAGAAAATATTTTGAGACAATCATAAGATTTTTAGAAATGATAAAAGCAAAGAATACTATTAATAGAGAAGAATTAAAAGCAGAATTAATAAATGATTTTAATACTCAATATGAAGAAGTTACAAGTTTTATAAAAGAAAATAATTATGATAATTCATATAAAGAAAAATTTGAAAATTTATATAAAAAATATGAATTAGCACAAGAAGAAAGACAAGAAATTGAATAAACTAATTGCAGTAAATGCTGTAATATAATGATTTTTAAATCTAAAATAAGGCAATTATAAGAAATTTATATAAATAGAAAGGCAATCAATTATATGAAAGAAAATATTAATTCTAAAATAATTCTTGTTACAGGAGCTTCAAGGGGAATAGGAAGAGCTATAGCAGAAGAACTTTCAAAAGAAAATATTGTAATAGCGAATTACAACAAGTCAGAGGAATTTGCAAAAAGATTACAAGAACAAAATGAAAATATAGATATATTTAAAGCTGATGTTTCAAATAGAGCAGAAGTTAAGAAAATGATTGATTATATTATCGAGAAATATGGAAAAATTGATGTACTTGTAAATAATGCTGGAATAGATCAAGAAAAAATGTTTCAAGATATAACAGACGAAGATTGGGACAATATAATAAAAGTAAATTTATATTCTGTATTTTGTACAACACAAGAAACATTAAAATATATGTTAGAAAAGAAAAATGGTTGCATAATAAATATATCATCAATATATGGGATAAATGGAGGATCATGTGCTACTGCATATTCTGCGACAAAAGCTGGAATAGATGGAATAACTAAATCTTTAGCAAAAGAATTAGGACCATCAAATATTAGAGTTAATTCTGTTGCACCAGGTTGCATAAACACAGATATGAACTCATACTTAACAGAACAAGATTGGAATTTAATAAAAGAAGAAACTCCTCTTGGAACAATTGGTGAAGGAATCGATATTGCTAAATGTGTGAAATGGCTTGTTGAAGATAAGTTTACAACTGGTCAAGTAATTTCAGTAAATGGTGGAATTGTTATATAATATTTGAACATTGTAATTATAAAAAATTGATAATATATTGTTTTGGAATACCGCGTAAGCGATCAAACGAGCTTTGCGAGTGCGAATGGAGCAATCTTCATATTAAATAGAAAAACGAAGATTGCGACACCAAGGTATGTAAAAACAAATATTATCAATTTTTATACTAAAATAATAAAAAAAAGCGTAAATATCACAGAATATTTACGTTTTTTATTTATTAATATTAATTTTCAATTTGTTTTTTAGATTTTCTTTTATAATTTCCAGAAACTAATTTTGGTAAAAATACTAAAATTTTGTATACAGCAAGGCGAAGCTTTTTTGACCAAAGATAACTTCTTCTTAAATGGTTAGATCTTGCTAATCCATTTTCTTCTAGTGTGATTAATGATGTTTCTGGAATTTCAATATTGAATATATAATTTTTTCCATCATTATTATCCCATTTATTTTCTTCATTTTTAAAACAGAAATTGAAAGTATTGTAATTTTTTAAGTCAATTTCTATTTGATATCCTAACTCTGATTTTGTCATTTCTTTTTCTACAGAATCAATCCAATTTTCATTGAATCCATAGTGTATAAAAACTTTTTTAGAGTTATCTTGAAAAAATTTCCCAATATATGAAATTTTAATTGTAGAATTTTGTACTAATTTATCTGTATTAAAAAATATATTTTTAACTAATTCCATTAAAAACTCCTCTTAAGTAAAACTATTTATGTAAATATTATAATATGTATTTACTTTTTTATCAATAAAGTATTTAAATGTTACTAAAATGTAATTTTATAGGTAAATTCTTCCTACAATATAAAATTGATCACTATTAGTAACTGTTATGTCATCAACTTCTTTGTTATCTGCTTTTAATATAAATTTTCCTTTTCTATACATAAGTCTTCTTACATAATAACTGCCATTAAAGAAAAATAAACCGATATCTTTGTGTTCAAGTGCTGCATTTTGTTCTATAAAATATACACTATCTTTTTTTAATAAAGGTTCCATATCATTGCTAGGAATTTTGTAAGCAAATGAAGCATTGGCAAAGTCAGCAGGACAGTCTACAAAATCTTCTAGCTTTTCAACTAAAGGAACTTTATTATAAGAAATATAGTTTTGATAATTGTATTCTAGTTGTTCATCAGTTAATTTTTTATCATATGTATAAAGTAATTCTTGGTAAGGTATATTAAGAGATGAACAAATGCTTTTTAATGTCTTGTGACTAGGATTTCTTTCGCCTTTTTCTATATGTGTTAAATGACCGATATTTATATCTGTTAAAGAAGATAATTTTGTTTTTGTAATGCCTTTTTCTTTCCTAATTCTTTGAATCATGTTTCCAATCATTTTCTATACCTCACTTTTTATTTTGTCAAAATCATTATATATATAAAAAAAAATAATGTCTAGTTTTTTCAGAATTTATTTTATAAAGTCGAAAATTTGTAAAAATTCTTATTAAGCAAAATTTTTTTGTGTGTAAAATAAAATTTCAAAAATAAAAATTATGTGAAATATATTGTGTTTATAAAAATTTATGTATATATTCTTATTAAGAGTTATTTTTAAGTAAAATATAAAAATGACTTAAATACAATGAAAGGAATGTATTAATATGAAAGAAAAAGGAAATCTAAGAAAATTGTGGATACTAATAGCAATTGTAATTCTTGTAATAATTGCATTTGCTACAGTTAAATTAGTTATGTATTATAAACCATTTTTCAAAGAATATAATATACACACGGCAAAAGTAAGTGCCTCATCATTAGAGAATGTTGCATTAAATTATGAAGATTTGAATATTAAATTACTAGAAGTACTTAATGAAAATTCAGAAGAAAAAGAATTTGGAACTGATTTAGCAAAAATAGAATTTAGTACAACAAATGGTAAAAATACATCAGAATTGCATTGTGGATATATAATATATGATAATAATAAGAATATATTAGCAATTAAATACAATAAGACTTTTTTAGATAAATATTTTGTAAAAAAAGAATATGATTCATTTGACCTATCAAAAATAAACCATATAAGTGGAAGTTCATCTTTTAATGTAGATGGTGTGTTAGATGTGGATTCTAATAAAAAGACATATACTATAAGTTCTAAGATAGATAATAATTATAAAAATGAAATAGCGTACCCACTACATATTCAAATTTTTGAACTAAATTATAAAGAAATTGATGGTAATCATAATACAGTTCAAAAATCTTATAACAATGATGTTTTTGAATTTTTAGTTAATGAGTAAAAAGTAAATAAAATATAATCTATAGAATTAGAAGTTGTAAAAGAATATTTTATAGCTTCTAATTTTTGTATTGCAGAATAAAATTAGTTATGATAATATTAAAATGATTAATTTTTGAGGAGAGAAACATGGCTAAAAATAAAAAGAAAAAAGTTGAAAAAACTAATAACGAAAAAGAAAATACAGTAGATGTTAAAGAAGAAATTAGTAAGCCTAAAAAACAAGAAGATAAAAAAGAAAATATAAATTCTAAAAAAGACTTAAATAGTAATAAAAAAGAGAATGTTGAAAAAAAATCAGATGGTAAAGATCTTGAAAATAAAGATTTAGATAAAAATAAAAAAAGTTCTAAATCTAAAAATGAAAATCAAGAAAATAAAGACAAAAAACAAGAAAGTAAAAATGAAATAGTAAAAGAATCTGAAAAAGAGAATTCAAATAAACAAAAAAATGAAAAAATAGAACCTAAAAAGAAGATTAATAAAAAGTCTGAAAAAAGCAAAAAAGTAGAAAATAAGCAAAGTGATGATGTTAAAAAAGTTGAAATAAAAGAAGATAAAGAAGAAGCCAAAGACAAGAAAAAAGAAAAAAATAAAAAAATACCAGAAACATCAAAAGAGAAAAAACAAGATAAAGTAGAAAAGTCTGAAGAGAAAAATAAAAAAGTTACAAAAACAGAAAGTAATAAAGCAAAGACAAAAAGTGAACAAAAGTCAGATAAACCAGATTATGTTGTAGATGAAAATAAAAAAAGAAAAAATAGATGGACAGCATTAATTGTATTTATATGTATAGCGATTATAATTATGATTTTTTCAACAATATTTGCTTTTTTAAATATAAGCAGTAATAAAATTGCAAAAGGTGTTTCTGTAAAAAATATAGATTTATCAGGACTAACAATAGAAGAAGCCAAAAACAAATTATCAGAAGCATTAAATATTGAATTAAATGTTGCTTTAGAATTAGATTATCAAGATTTTAAAACAACTTTTGATACAAACCAAATAGAATACTCATATAAGATTGATGATGCAGTTACAGAAGCATATGAAGTTGGTAGAGATAAAAGTTTGATAGAAAATAATTATAATTTATTAAAAGCAAATTTATTTGGAAATAATTTAGAAATAAATTCAAATTATAACGAAGAATCTCTAAGTTATATTGTTAAAGATATCGGAACAAAAGTACCTGGACTAGTTGAAGAACCTTCATACTATAAAGAAGGTAAAGAACTTGTTATAGAAAAAGGTAATGATGGAATAGAAGTTAATTCAGAACAATTAAAAAATAACATATTAGAAGATATAAAAAATAGAAATGCAAATGAAATTCAAGCAGATACAACAGCAAGAAAGATAGATATACCAGTAAACGAGAAAAAAGCTAGTGCAATAGATATAGACAAAATATATAGTGAAGTGCGTTGTGAACCAAAAGATGCTTATTATGAAACTGATCCTTTCAAAATTTACAAAGAAGAAGATGGTGTAGATTTTGCAATATCAGTAGATGAAGCTAAAGAAAAAATAAGTAGTGAAGATAAAACTGAATACAGAATACCACTTAAGTTAACACCTGCGAAAAAAACTATAAATGATATTGGAACAGAAGCATTCCCTTACAAAATTTCAGAATTTCCAACAAGATATGATGCAACAAACACAAATAGAAGTCAAAACTTATCATTAGCAACAGGAAAAATAAATGGTACAGTTTTAATGCCAGGCGAAACATTTTCATTTAATCAAGTTGTAGGAAAAAGAACAATAGATGCAGGTTACAAAGATGCAAAAATATATGAAAATGGAAAAGTTGTTGATGGATTGGCAGGTGGTATTTGCCAAGTATCATCTACCTTATATAATGCAGTATTATTAGCAAATTTAGAAATTGTAGAAAGAACAAATCATTCATTTACAACATCTTATGTAAAAGCAGGAAGAGATGCTACAGTTGTTTATGGAGTTAAAGATTTTCAATTTAAAAATAATAGAAATTATCCAATAAAGATAGAAGGCTCAGTTGGAAGTGGAATATTAACATTTAAAATACATGGAATTAAAGAAGAAACAGAATATGAAGTAAAGATAGTTCCATATACTACAGGAACAATACCTTATACAACACAAACAATTACGGATGCATCACTTCAACCAGGAGAAACAGTTGTAGAACAATCTGGCCATGCTGGATGTAAAGTAACAACTTATAAACAATTATGGTTAAATGGTACTATGGTTTCAAATGAATTATTATCTAATGATACATATAATGCTATGCAAACAATAATTAGGGTTGGACCAACAAATTAAAGCTATCTTTTGATAGCTTTTTGTTATATAATAGGAAAGTAATTTAAACGTCATATTATATAAAGAATTACGCCAAATTTGAATTTAAAAATATTGCTAAGGAAAATTATTACGAAATAAAAAACTTAGTAAATTTAATGATTCTTAATTGCAAGGAGTAAAAATGAATAGTTTTGAAGAAGAAAAAGCATACTGGCAAAATTTATTAGATAAAGGTGAAATAAATTTAGAAACATACAACAGACAAATGAAAATTATAGAGCAAAGAGAAAATTTTGATGAACAACATAATGAAAACAATACGGAAAAACAAGCTAAAGATAAAAAATTAAAAAATTTTAAAATATTAATTTTGATAGTAATGATTGTATGTGCTATTATTATGTATAATAAAGATATTTTTGTAGATAAAAGTAAATATATTTCTGCAAATTTAGAAGATTTACCATCACCATTGCAAGAAAAAACAAAAGGATCTGCGACAAAGATAATTGATGACATTAATATAGATATAAAATATATATATTCGTATATTATAAATGGAAGAGTTGTAAATACATATTCTTATGTGCCAGTAAATACACAAAATAAATTATCACCAAAAGATGTTGGACTTACTTGGGGTTTTTTAGCTAAAGATGAATATAATAATAAAATAAAGTGGAGTTCTAGTGGAAATAGATTTTTAAGATGGAAAATTGATGATGGAAATTGGTACAGAGAAGAAATTGGAGAATATGAATTTAATACTCATGTTTCAAATAATCATTTAATACCATGTGATGAAAATATAGAAAATTTAATAAATAAAATAAAAGAAGGAGATTATATTAGAATTACAGGTTATTTAGTAAATGTAAATTATGATGATAAAGGTAGAAATACCACATGGAATTCTAGTATAAGCAGAGTAGATACGGGAAATGGTGCCTGTGAACTTGTTTATGTAACAAATATTGAATGGCTAAAATGATATGAAACTTTATTTTTAATATTGCTGGTGGTATGATATTATTTACAGGAATTATGTATGAAAAAATATAATTTGTAAAAATATTAAATAAAAAATAATGTTAAGGATTAATCATTTTTCCTTAACATTATTTATATTTAATGTATTTAATTCATATAATCCAAAATAACCGGAGTTATAGTGTTTTTATTTATATACATATTAATTGCAATAATTGTATTTCCAGCTTCTTGGCAATTCCACCTATAATCCTTGATGTCCTTTGTTTCCCAGTGTAAAATTTTACTTATTGCCATTTTTATTTCATATGATATATTTATCTCTGTTCCATTAACTGTTATTTTATCTTTTTCATACATAAGTGCTGTTCTTAAATTCTCCATATGAGGATATGACCCTTCTCTTTCATACAAAAACCACTTTGGATCCGAATGTCTAGAATGCAAAAAATATACTTGTTCAGCTCTTTCTGAATTCACATCTACCAATCCATATAAAACAACATACAGTTGTGCTAATGTATGTGGATAATAATCTTTCTCTAATAAAATTTTTTCATAAGAAGAATTTTTGTATGCAAAATCATATAGTTGAAATTTTTTTTGAGAGGTATTTTTTGAATTCCATAAATTTTTCTCTACTGAATTTTTTATGGCTGCTGCTTTTCTATCATATTGCTGAACGTTTGTCTCTGCAAATATATTTTTGCAAATATATGATAAGTCATTATATCCGCTTATATACTTCTGAATTATCCATCAAGAAATATATAGGATATGTTGCTGTTGCCTCAGATAATCCTAAGCTTTCTGTAAACACACTATTAACAGCCTGGGCAATCAACATGATTTTTTCTTTATTATCAATTAATAATTGTTTATCTCCAGTTTTCTCTTCATACTTTCTTAATAAACTTAAAAATACCGCTGCATAGGAATCTACAGAATCATATGATTTTTTATTTTGCTCTGCATTTCCAATATAATTATAATCATATATTGTTCCCTTAGTTCCGTTTACATCTTCAGTTTCATTTATATGATTTAGGTGCCATATAATATATTTTTTTACTGAATCATATGACCCAATATCTTCTAACATTCCTTCACAAGCTAATGATGCAAAATATGGCATAATTGTATAACTTTCTTTATCTGAAACTGTATATGTTGCAATTGCACCATTTGAATGTTGCTGGTTATTTTTTAAATAATCTAATTGTTTATATTTCATTTTTAATAATCTTTTTGTGTTAATTTCCTTTGAAGAATATAATGCTTGCTTTAATTCTTCTATAGAATGATATGTTATATCATTTACTTTTTTTCCGTCTATATCATAAGCTTCTCCAGTAATTGGATTAACATAATATTGTCCTTCAAAATCTAGACCCATTTTTTTCAAATCTTTTGAACCTATTTTTATAAAATCTCCTACATATTCTTCTTTTGTAGGTAAATCTGATGTATCTCTTCCTTTAATTGCGTTAGATACTTGAATTAATTCAAAATCAGATAAATCTCCCATCAATATTTTTTCTTGTGCTATCGAATCATCATACTTTTCAGATGCTTCTTGTGCTTTTTTTAATATTCCATTATCTCCTAGAAGTATAGATATAACTATGCCGTGCTAAAATTAGTAAGACAATTATTGTAACAACAAGTGTAATTAAAGTTATACCGTTGTTGGCCATTTTTTTTCATAAGGTTTCCCTCTTTTTTTACTATTTTTTTCATATTACCATACACAAAAAAATATTGCAATATTTTTTAGAATGTTGACAAAATATATTAAAAATAGATAAGTGAAAAATTTTTTAAAGTTCTATATTGCTTATTTTTTATATTAATTATAAAATATTGATGAATTTTTAGAGGTAGGATATTAAAGGAAAAAATACTTTACAGTACTACTAATATTATGCAAATTTTTGTAATATTTGTTAATGACAAAAAAAATAATACCATTTAAGGTATTATTTTGGTGCACCATAGAGGATTCGAACCTCCGACCATTTGATTAAGAGTCAACTGCTCTACCAACTGAGCTAATGGTGCTTATGAACGATATTTATTATAGTATATTAAATTTATTTTGTCAATAGAAATTAGAAAGGAAAGAAAATTTAATGATAGATTTACATAGTCATATATTATTTGAAACAGATGATGGTTCAAAAACAATTGAAGAAAGTGTTAAAATGGCAAAAGAGGCAGAGGAAGCAGGATTTACTACAATATGTTGTACACCACATTATTTAGAGCCAAGATATATTAAAACAAAAGAAGAAAATAAACAAACTTTAGAAAGATTGCAAAAAGAATTATCTGATTCTGGAATTAATATTGAATTAGTGCTTGGAAATGAAATTTTTATAACAAATAATATTGAGGAATTAGTAAATAATGAAAAAGTAAGTACTTTAGGAGATTCAGAATATATTTTATTTGAACTTCCTTTATTTCAAAAATTACCAAATGCGATAGATATTTTAAGAAATTTACCATATTCAAAAATGATATTAGCACACCCGGAAAGATATGAATATGTACAAAAAGATCTGTCTTATTTAGATGATTTTATTGAAATGGGAATATTATTACAAGGTAACTATGAGAGTATACTTGGTAAATATGGTAGAGGAGCTCAGAAAACAATAAAAAAAATATTAAAACAAAGAAAAATAGATTTACTTTCAACAGATGCACATAAACCATTATCTACATATAGTAGAATGGCAGAGATAGAGAAAAAACTGAGAAAAGTAGTTAAGGAAGATTATTATAAATCCTTGACAGAGGAAATCCCTAGAGATATTTTAAAAAATATTTAAATAAGATGTTGATAAAAAAATTTTTTATAGGTATAATATTCTGGGTGGTAAATTATGGAAGAATTTGATTTAAAAAGATTTGCTAAAACTGCATGGCAAAAAAAATGGCTTATTATAGCTATAATGATTGTATCTGTAATTGCAGGATACATTTATTCATACTATATGATAACTCCGAAATATCAATCTGCAACAACAATAGTTTTAACAAAAGTTGAATCTGCAGAAAGTACAGATAATCAAGATTCAATTACGCAGTCAGATATTACAATGAATCAGAGTTTAATTGATACATATAGAGATATTGTGAAAAGTAAAAAAGTAGCAAAAGCTGTAAAGGAAAATCTTGGCTTAGAAAATATTTCAGAAGATGAAATTATAAATTCTATTACAGTAACAGCTAGTGAAACAACATCTTTATTAAAAATATCGGTTTCAAATGAAGATGCTGAACTTGCAAAAAATCTAGCTAACGAAATAGCTAAAGTATTTTCTGAGCAAATAAAAGAATATTATAAAATAAATAACGTAAATATTGTAGATGAAGCTGAAATGGCTACATCACCATATAATATACACCATACTAAAGATTTAGCAATATGTTTTGTGTTAGGCTTATTTATATCAGGTGGTTTAGTATTGGTTCTTTATATGTTAGATACAACAATAAAACAAACAGAAGATATTGAAAGTTTAGGGTTACAAGTGGCAGGAATTGTTCCTCTATATGAAAAAGATTGTGAAAATAAAATGACACAAGATAATAAATCTGAAAACAAAAAAACAAGACGAGGAAAAGAATCAGAACTAATTGTTTTAGAAAATGCAAAATCGCCAATAACAGAAGCTTTTAGAAGTTTGAGAACAAATATAGTTTTTGGAAAAAGTGATGAATCATCAAGAAATATATTAATTTCAAGTTCAAATTCACAAGATGGTAAAAGTTATGTATCTGCTAATTTAGCTACAATGTTTGCAAAAGCAAATAAAAAAGTAATAATTGTAGATGCTGACATGAGAAAAGGAAGACAAAACAAAATATTTAAAGTTTCTAATTCTCAAGGTTTATCTAATTGTTTAATCGATATGGGTGTAAGAGCAAGAATGGAGTTGAATCAATTAGCTAAATATATTAAAACTACTAAAGTACCTAACTTGCATATTATTACATCTGGAGATAGACCATCAAATCCAGCTGAATTATTATCTGCAACAAGAATTACAAAATTATTGGAATTATTAGATTCTATGTATGATGTTGTAATTATTGATGGAACACCATCAGCAATTGTTTCTGATAGTATTGCTGTTTCAAAATTTGTTGATACTGTATTAATTGTAGCTTCTTACAAAACAACAAAATTAGAAACATTAGGAAAAGTTAAAAAGAGTTTTGAAAATGTTGGAGGAAAAATAACTGGAGTTGTTTTGAATAAATATCCATTTTCAAAAAGTACTTATACAGAAAGTTACTATTATGATGATAGCAAGAACAAAGAGAAAAACATTGAACAACAAGAACAAATAAAAAGTGTATCTGAAATGATTGAAGAAGCTTCTAAAAAACCAAGAGTAAATAGTATAACTACAAGTAACTATCAAGAAAGTATGGAAGTTTATGAATCAAATGTACCAAGTGAAATAAATCAAGAAAGTACAAAATATTTAGAATATAAAATAGATAATATTAATATGGAATTAGCTAATATTAAAAACTTATTTATACAAGCAATGATGGAAGATAAGGTGAATCCAAAGGATATTGAAGACATAAAACTTGAATTAAGCAATATGAAACAAATGATGGATTTAAGAAGTGAGTTGGATGTTAGCAAAGAAATTAGAGATGAGATTGAAAGTGTAAAAGCAATTACAGAAAATCTATCAGATATTCAAAAAGAAAATAATGAAAAAGTAAGACGTTTTATAGAAGAATATAGAAAAAGACGTGGATAGATAAAATACTGAATGCTGAGTAATAAAATTTACTCAGTATTTTTTTGTATAAAAATGTATAATGTGCAAATAATAATAAAAACATAAATGAAAGGAAGAAAGTAATGACAAATTTAACACAAATAGAATTAAGAAATGTTAAGCATTTAATTTGCATGGAAGAGACTGCATATAGAAAGCTAACTAATTATGCTGATTATGCAGTAGATCCACAAATAAAACAAGTTTTTAATAAAGCTGCTCAAGATGCTTTAAATACTAAAACAAAATTAGTTTCTTTTTTAAATAAGTAGAGGTGGAAAATGGAAGAAAAAAACATGGTTAATGATGTTCAAGAAAGTTGTACATCATTTTTAAAAGAGTATCAAAATTATATATTAGAATGTAATAATATGGAACTTAGACAGTTATTACAGAATTTAAGAAATACGTATGAGAGTTTTCAATACGAAATATTGAAATTGGCTGAGTCAAAAGGTTATTCGATTCCAGAAGAAAAAGCAACATTAGAAGAAGTGATTAAAGTAAGAAATGAATTTGCACAATAAAATATGTGTAGTAAATATGCAAGTCTTAGAGTTTTTTGAAATTTTATTTGATAGAAAAACATAGACTTGCTTTTTTATGTGGCTAAGAATTTTACTAAGAATTATATATATCTATTTGATAAAAATTTAGCAAACATTAAATATAAAATTTTCTATAAATTTTTTACATAACGACAAAAAATATTACGGAAATTAAAATTTAAGAATAGACTTCCAAAAAAGAGAAAACACGAGAAAAACAAAATTAAAGCGTAAAAAAATCCAAATTTTACAAATTGCTATTGAAAAGAAAAATATATAGAATATAATCAGCAAAAGAAAAAGGTAAAGGAGTGTAAATAAATAGTGATAAAAAAGGTAATCATTCATTTGAAATTATGGACAAAGTTGGCTGTAATAATAATGGTTGCTTTAGCAATTATAGGCTTTTTGATTTTTTTTGTATATAAGCCGACTTACAGTGTAACTCTAAATGGAGAATTTATTGGTTATACAGAAGATAAAAGAAAGTTACAAGATAAGATATATGAATATCGAAAATCTGGAGACAATAATCTTATAGCTTTTGTTGAGATTGAAACTTTACCCGAATATAAAATGTGTTTATTAAAAAAAGGAATAACAACTAATAGTGACGAAATATTTTCAAAAGTTATTAGTTCTGGAATTCCATACTATAAATATTATGCTATATTAGACAATAATGAAGAAAAATATTATGTACAGACATTTGAAGAAGCAGAAAAGGTGTTGAATGAACTAAAAGAAAAAGATAGTAATAATAAAGATAATATTACATATGCATTAAAATATAATACAGAACTAAAAACTTTTACAGATACAACAACAGCCGTAGCATCACTTTATGTAGAAAAACCAAAAGTTGTTGCAAAACCGAAAATTAAAACTTCAAATGGCAAAATAAATACATCAGCAAATGTTGACTTTAGTAATACAGCTTTAGGAGTAGCACTTATAAAACCAATTAATGGTATTATTTCATCTAGATTTGGTGCTAGAAGTAGCATAAGAAGTAGTATACATACAGGATTGGATATAGCAGCATCTAAAGGAACACCAATTAAGGCAGCAGCAGGTGGAACAGTTATTTATTCAGGCAGAAAAGGTTCATACGGAAATTTACTTGTTATAGACCATGGAAATGGGGTAGAAACATATTATGGACATTGTAACAGTTTAGTTGCTTCTACTGGTGAAAAAGTTTCGCAAGGACAAGTAGTTGCTTATGTTGGTTCAACAGGTAATTCAACAGGACCTCATTTGCATTTAGAAATTAGAGTTAATGGAGTCGCAAAAAATCCACAAAACTATTTATATTAAAATTTAATATTAAAAATAATAAGCCTCAATTGTTAATTTATTAGTAATTGAGGCTTTTGTTTTATGAAAAAACAGTGTATAAAAACTTTTAAATATAATGAATAACAGAATTTATAGCATTCTTATCTAAAAAACAAGTTGTGTTTTCTTTAAGTTTAGCTAAAAAAGTTTTTGAATTTGTAACAAATTTTGCAAATTCTGTTATACAAGAAAATAAAAATTCTTTTTGTTTAATATTCATAGTAGTTGTTGAAATGGCAAAAAAATATTGAGAATTATATTTAAATAAAGAGTTATTATTTTCTAGAACTTTTAATAAATTAACATCAGAATTTTGTACTATAAATTGACAAAAACTAATAAAGTTATCAAAAGAGTTAAATTTGTAAATAGAAAATGTTGGATTATTTATGTTGGATTTGCGTTTTGTATGTACATGTACAACTTTTTTCTTAGTTTCTTTTTGCAATCTTGTAACAATTAAAATAAAGATTCCATTTGATAAAGCAAGCGTATTTATTTCTAATTTATATTGGTCTGTATTAAAACCTAAAGATTCTTCAGCTTGGTCTAAGATTTTTAAAAATAAAGCTTGAGTTTGAGTTGAATTTGCCATAAAAGAATGAAAATCTATATTGTTTTCTTGTAAATCAATATAGTCAAAGGTTATTTTTATTTTATCATCATTAATTTTTTCTATTTTCAAAAAAGTATACCTCCAATGTTTATATAATTTAATTATACTATCTTTATGTCAAAAGTAAATGTAAAAAAATGGTATATATAGTTAATATATGCTTTGAAAAATTTTTAATGAATAAATTTTGTATAAAAGCAAAAAACTTTATATATTTACTTGAAAAAAATCCCTTATCAATATATAATAATTAGGACAAAATCAAAATTCCGTAAGAAAAAATGGAGGAACAAATATGGCAACAAAAGATAAAAATATATGGATATTATTAATTTTTATTTTATCAGGAATTGTAATAGGAGGATTACTTGGAGAAATAGCATCAAAAGTAGATGTATTATGGTGGTTAAATTATGGACAAGAATTTGGTATGTCAGAGCCATTTACATTAGATTTAAGCATCATGAAGATTAGTTTTAGCTTAATGTTTAAAATTACAGTAGCAAGTATAATTGGAATTGCAATTTCAATATTTGTGTATCGAAAGGTATAGTTAAAAATATGGGGCATAAATAGACGGAAAGGATTAAATGCAAGAAAAAATATTAATAGATGCACCTTATGAGAAATGTGAATTATATGGAATTGAAAGTTTAAGTGAAATTGAATTACTTTCAATAATATTAAGAACAGGTACAAAAGAATTCAATGTACTTGAACTTTCAAGAAAAATATTGAATGATTTTGAATCAATTGGTAGTTTTAGGTTCTTACAAGAAATTAGTTTAAATGAGTTAAGAAAAATTAAAGGTATTGGCAGAGTTAAAGCAATAGAACTAAAGGCGGTTGGAGAAATTGCTAAAAGAATTAATAAACCACTAGTATCAAAGAATATAAAAATTATATCAAGTTCAGATGTTATAAATTTAGTTGGTGAAATTAGATTTGAAAAAAGGGAAATACTTAAACTAATTATTTTAAACACTAAAAATATAGTTATTAAAATAAAAACAATAACAACGGGAAATATAAATTCAATATTAATAGATCCAAAACAAATATTTTCAGAAGTGATAAAAATGGAAGCACCAAAAATGATTCTAGTACATAATCATCCGAGTGGAGATCCTACACCAAGTAGGCAAGATATACAAATAAATGAAAAATTAAAACAATGTGCCAAAATGTTTGAAATAGAATTATTAGACCATATTATTATTGGAGATGGAGACTATGTTAGTATAACTAGGAGATGAAAATGAGTTTTTTAAGTAATTTAGATAATAGAGAAATAGGAATAGATTTAGGAACAGCAAACATTTTAGTAGCTTTAAAAAAGAAAGGAATAGTATATAGAGAACCATCTGTAGTAGCACTAGACAAGGAAACAAAAGAAGTGCTTGCTTTTGGAAATCAAGCAAAATTAATGCTTGGAAGAACACCACAAAAAATTGAAGCAATAAAACCTATGAAAGATGGAGTTATAGCAGATTTTACAGCAACAAAATTAATGCTAAAATCTATAGTGTCAAAAGTATGCAGAAAATACAAAATATATAAACCAAGAGTAGTTGTTGGTGTACCATCTGGAATTACAGAGGTAGAAAGAAGAGCAGTAGAAGAAGCAATATTGTCAAGTGGGGCAGGAAATGTTTATTTAGTAGATGAACCAATGGCAGCAGCTATTGGAAGTGGATTAAATACATCAGAGCCAACAGGAAATATTATAGTTGATATAGGTGGTGGAACAACTGAAGTAGCAGTAATTTCATTAGGTGGAATTGTAGTTAGTGAATCCCTAAAAGTTGCTGGTGATGAAATAACAGATGATATAATTAATTATGCTAAAAAGAATTTAGGAATAGTTATAGGTGAAGTTACAGGAGAAAATATAAAAAAACAACTTGCATGTGCAAAACCTCTAGTAACAGAAGAAAGTATGGAAATTAGAGGAAGAGATATAGTAACAGGATTGCCAGTTATTAAAAAAATAACATCAACAGATGTAGGACTTGCAATACATGATTCACTTTTAAAAATTGTAGAAGCAATAAAAAATTGTTTAGAACAAACTCCACCAGAATTACTTTCAGATATTGCAATAAAAGGAATAATGGTAGCTGGAGGAGGAGCATTAATTAAAAACTTAGACGAATTAATTTCTGAAAAAACAGAAACACCTGTATATATAGCAACAGAGCCACTAGAATGTGTTGTAAAAGGAACACAAAAAATTGTAGAGGATATACACTTGAAAAAAGTATTAGGATAAAAATGAAAGGAAAAGTATAAATTTTTTATACAAGGAATTAGAATGAATAGAAATAAACAAACTGAATTCTTAGGAGGAATTATTACTCTTGTTATTTTAATATTATTAATATTTCTTTCAAATGTTCAATTGAATAAATTATCTTATTTAGAAAGTGTAGTAAGCGCAATAACTACACCAGTTCAAAGAGTTTTTACTGATTTGAAAAATAAAGCTCAAGGAAATCAATCATATTTTTCAAATATGGAAGCCTTAAAAACAGAAAATGAAGAATTGAGAAAAACAAATAGTGAATTGGAAACTAAACTAAGAGAATTAGAAGTTATAAAAGCAGATAATGCTACTTTACAAGAATATATGAATTTAACACAAAAATATGCAGAATATCAAACAATACCAGCTTATGTAATAAATAAAGATGTAAGTAATTATAGTAGCAATTTAGTAATAAATGTTGGAACAAATGATGGTGTTCAAACTAATATGACAGTAATAGCAGATAAGGGACTTGTAGGTCATATAATATCAGTTACAGAGAAAACTGCTAAAGTACAAGTTATTATTGATGCAGCAAGTACAGTAAGTGCTAAGATTACAACAACAGAAGAAAGTATTATTTGTAAAGGAACATTAGAAAATAATCAAGTATTAAGAGCAAGCTATATACCAACAGGAGCAGAACTAATACAAGGAGATAATGTTACAACATCAGGACTTGGAGGAATTTATCCACAAGGCATACATATTGGAACAATCAAAGAAATTATAACAACAAGTAATATTATAGATAGATATGCAATTATCGAACCAGCAGTTGACTTTGCTAAAGTTACAAATGTTCTAGTAGTAAAAAATCAATAGCAGAAAGGAGAGTATGAATATCAAAATTAGATAATCATACAAGTAAAAATGAAAAAATTTGGAATAGGAATTTTATTTTTTATAGTATTTTTAATTTTATACTTTTTAGAAGCAAATTTATTTCCTTTAATTACTATAAAAGGTGTTTTACCAAATCTAATTGTTATATTTATACTTTTTATAGGTCTATTTGCTAATACAACTTATGGTATTTTATTTGGTGCTATATGTGGATTAATATTAGATTTGATTTATGGCAAATGCGTAGGAATCTCAGCAGTTATGTTATGTGTGATTGGATATTTAGGATCATATTTTGATAAAAATTTTTCAAAAGAAAACAAAATAACAATTATATTAATGGTTGTAGGAACAACTATAATATACGAAGCAGGATATTATCTACTAAATTCTATAATTTTAGGATTTAATACAGAATGGCTTTATTTCGCAAAAATATTAATTATTGAAGTTGTATATAATGTATTACTTTCAATATTGCTGTATCCTGTTATTCAAAAAGCAGGATATGCAGTAGATAGAATTTTTAAAAGAAATAATGTACTTACAAGGTATTTTTAAAATTAATTAAATACTTAAAGAATTTTAGAAAGTAAGAAGGTGATGATGCTGAGACAAAAGAGTGAAATTGAAAAATCAAATTTTAGATATAATGTAATAACAACAATTATATATGTTTTAGGAATTATAATATTAATGCAATTATTTAATTTACAGATTGTAAATGGTAATGAATATAGGGAAACATCAAATACAAAATTGTCTAGAGAGGGAAAGATAGAAGCAGCAAGAGGAAATATTTCAGACAGAACAGGTATAGTACTTGCATCCACAGATTCTGGATTTTCTGTGGAAATGTATAAGACAAATGTAGAAAATAGTGTATTAAATCATTCTATTTTAACAATGACATCTATATTAGAACAAAATGGAGATTCATACATAAATCCTTTTCCGATAAGCATAAACCCATTTAATTATAATTTTAATTCTGATGAAGAACTAAATGCTTGGAAAAAGAAATATAAAATTCCAGAAACAGCCTCAGCAGAAGAAGCATTTTATTTATTTAGAGATAAATACCAAATAGATTCAGAAGATATATCTGAAATAGCAAAAATATTATCTATAAGATATGCAATTACAACACAGGGGTATTCAAATACAAAGTCAATTCAAATTTCAAGTGAAATCAGTAGAAATAGTGCTGTTCAACTTCAAGAAAGAAGTTCAGAACTTACTGGTGTAAGTATAGTTCAACAACCAATTAGAAAATATACAAGAGGAACACTAGCATCACATATTATAGGATATGTAAGTAGAATAACAGATAATAATAAAAAAGATTTTGAAAGTAGAAATGATACGCATAAATATGAAGCAGATGACAAAGTAGGACAAACAGGTATAGAAAAAGTTTTTGAAGAATATCTTAGAGGAGATGATGGAACAAAACAAATTGATATGTCTGTTGATGGTACAATTACTGGTGAATATACATCACAAGAAGCTGTTGGCGGTGCAAATATAGTATTAACAATAGATGCTAATTTACAATCTGTTGCAGAAAATGCTTTGAAAAATAACATTGAAAAAATTAGAAATGGTGGATTTGGTAAAGTTTATGATGCAAATGGTGGTTGTGTAGTAGTAACAAATGTAAAAACAGGAGAAATACTTGCTATGGCAAGTTACCCAGATTACAATCCAGAATATTTTTATAATGGAATTTCAAATGATAAATGGCAAGAATATAACAATTCTACAACAACACCTTTAAGAAATAGAGCAATTCAGAATGCTTATGCACCAGGTTCTATATTTAAAATGATTACAGCAATAGCTGGATTACAAGAAGAAAAAATAAAAATCAATGATTATATAAATGATGTTGGACAATACTATGTTGATGGAACAGATAAACCGTATAAGTGTTGGATTTTTACAGATTATGGACATGGACATGGTAGAGTAAATGTAATTTCGGCAATTCAAAAATCATGTAACTATTATTTCTATGAAGTTGGAAATAGATTAGGAATAGACTTAATAAAAAAATATGCTAAATATTTTGGGTTAGGACAAAAAACAGGAATAGAATTACCAAGTGAAGTAAGCGGAACTGTACCAAGCCAAGAATTGGTAAAAGAAAATGAAAAAAGAAATTGGTCATCAGCAGATACAATTATTTCTGCTATTGGACAAAGTTATAACAACTATACACCAATTCAAATGTCGAAATATATTGCAATGCTTGCAAATGGTGGTAAAAAAATTGATTTATCAATAATTAAAAATGTTGTACTTTCTAATGGTACACAAGTTGCCAAATCAGAAATAGATGAATTTGTAAAGAATAAATTAAATTTACAAGATGATGATTCAGAAAATATAGAAATTAATCAAGAAAACTTAAATGCAGTATTAGAAGGAATGAGATCTGTTGCGGAAGATGGAGGAACAGCATACTCTGTGTTTAAAGATTTTGATGTAAGTGTAGGTGGAAAAACAGGTTCTGCAGAAGCTGGAAAATATGTAAATGCATGGTTTACAGGATTTGCACCATTTGAAGATCCAGAAATATCTATAGTAGTTATGGTAGAAAATGGTGGTCATGGAAATTATACAGCAGAAGTAGTAAGAGAAATTATGTCAGAATATTTTGGTATGAATGTAGCAAATGTAACGGAAGATATGAGTGCAAAATTAGAAACAGAAAGTTTCAGATAAAAGAAAGGATGTGCAATATGCTAAACAATATTAAAATTAGTCAAACTACAGAAGAAATTATTTTAAATGTTAATGTAATTGCAGAAATACAAGAAGTTTTGGAAGAATTACAAACAAAAATACCAAAACTTAGAGATTTTTATCAATCATCAAAAATACCAATAAGAGTTACAGGAAAACTTTTTTCTGAAACTGAAATAGAGATGATTAAAAAAATTATAAACGATGAAATAGATGTAGATGTCAAATTTGATGATGTATCAGACCTTTTAGGACTTCATGCTATAAAGAAAACTTTTGAAACAAAAACAGAAATATCTGAAACAAAATATATACAAAATTGTATTCGTTCTGGTCAGAAAGAGGAATATTCTGGAAGCTTAGTAATATTTGGAGATGTTAATGCAGGCGCTGAAATAATAGCAGGTGGAAATATAGCAATACTAGGATCTCTAAGGGGATTAGCTCATGCAGGTGCTAATGGTAATACAATGGCTGTTATTTCTGCAAATTCAATTGATGTTACACAAGTAAGAATTGCTAATTTAGTAAGAGAAATTGAACTAAAAATAGATAAATGTCCAGTTTGTAAAATTAAAGATAATAATATTGTGATAGAATAAAGAAATAACTAACGATAGATGATAATATATCTAATCTTTAAATAATGATTTTCATTATTTAAAGATATAAGTTTAATTGAAAATTAGTAATAGACAAATTAGAGGAATAGTAAAGTCAGTTGAGTTTTCATTTAACAATATAATAGCAAGTACAATTAATAAAATATCATCAATATACAAAGATGTACCATTTAAGTTTATAAGTGGTACATCTTTATTTATGTGAGTAAAATTTTCAATTATCTGATTTATGGTCATTTGAAAAAGCTCCTCCATTTGAATTGAAAAGTTCCAATATATTTAGTAGATTAGCATATTTGATGTATTCATCAAGTTTTTCTTGTTTTTCTTTACGCAAAAAAGGTTTTAAAGAATTTAATAAGTTATTTCTAGGCACATTTTTTGTGTTCATTTGTTGCATTATATTTTTAATTTTTAATATAGTTTCGATATCTAAATTGAAATCATTTGAAGTGTTTGAAGCTGTATCTACTGTATTGAATGATGTTTGAGCATTAGTTGTATTAGCATTACTATTAGATGTTGGAGAATCTGCAACTTTGTTTAGTATTTGATTTATATCTATATTTTTCTCTTTTAAAATATTAGAAAATTGATTCATAACATTAGACATATCTTCATTCACTTTAATTCTCATTCCTTTCTTTTTTATGTTTAGCATATACGGTTAAAACAGTATTTGTACTTAAATAGTTAAAACTATATAATACTTCAATATATAATAATTTAATAAAATTTTTGCTATAACACATATAAAATCATATTTTATTATTATCTATTTTGATCATTCTTTCCAATGTTACTGTTATTTAAGATTTGTTGTGCTTTATTTATGTTTTTTTCTAGTTCTTCTTTATCCATTTTAGAAATCATTGCTAGTAATTGATTAATATCTAAATTATTCATAGATAGTACCTCCTTAATATTCTAATATAATATATGCAAAAGATAAAAAAAGTTGAATAAATTGATAAAATTTCATAAAATTACTAAATTTTGAAAAAGTAATAAAAATTTAATATTGAAAAAATGTTATTCAAAACCTTAAAGTTCCGTAATAAAAAAATTAATAAAAGCTTGTAATAATTGAAAAAAGGCAATTTTTGGCTATGTACAAAATAAAAAAATTGATTTAGTATAAATATATATATTTAATAAAGTTAGGTAAAAAAGCGCTATAAATAGTGCCAATAAAGATAACTAAAGAAAAAGGAAAGGGATTTGAATATGAAGAAAACTTTGAAAAAAAGCATTGTTTTAGTAATATTATTCGTACTTACAGTTGCAAATTATGGTTTTGCAATTGAAGCTATTGCTACTGAGAGTGTTTCTGTTTTTGAAACAGGAATATTCAAAAAAAGCTATGTTGATCTAAAAGCATATTTTGATGACAACGAGAAAACGAAAGAAAAACAAGCAAATGTAAACGATAAAGTTACTATAACAACAGTATTAAGTCCAAAGGTAGATGGACTTTTGAAAGATGGAACTTTGAAATTAAATCTAGAAGATAGTGATAATGTAAATTTCAAAATAACATCAGTAACTAAAGATGGTGAAGAAAACACTGAAAATAGCGAAGCAAATAATTCATCTAATACATCAAATTCAGTAATAGATAGCAAAGGAAATATAGATGATATTAGTGCAGCATTAAAAGGTGTAGTTGATTTGCAGAAGTCAGAAGAAAGTAGTGAAAATAAAACAGTAGATTTACAAAAAGATACAGAAAATACAGCTACAGCAGAAACATCTAAAAATGAAACAGAAAATAATGTAGTTGAAAATACAAATAATGCTACAGAAAATTTAGTAAAAGAAACAAATACTACTGATGAAAATGCTACTAATACAGAAGGAACAATAGATAATTCAACTTCAGAAAATACTACAACTGAAGAAGTAAATGATGAAGCAAAAGTTATTGAACAAGTAACACAAGAAGCAATAGAAGCTAAAAAAGAAAATTCAAATAGTGAGTTTTCTATCGCATCTGAAAATGAAATTGCTATAAAAAATATGTTAAAAGAAACAAAAATTAAAATAACAATTCAATATAAACAAGGCGATACTGTAGATATATCTAATTTATATAAGAAACTAAAATTAGATTTAACAGGAACTTTTGTAAATACAGACTTAGAAGAAATAGCAATATCAGAAGAAAGTAAACTAACTTTAGAATGGAATTATAGTAAAGATATTGAAGTGTCTTCAGAATATACAAAAGTATCTCCATTTAGTATCAGTGATGTAAATGGTACTATAGTAAAAAACGAAATATCTGTAAAAAGAGAAATTACAGATGAAAATTATCTACCAATTAAAGAAACAAGTATAAAAATACAAGTCCCAGAATTAAAAGGAAAATATCCAACAACAGTAAGTGTAAATGCAAATAAGTTGATGGCTACAAAAGGAGAAGAATTTGGAGCTGTAACTTTTGACGAAAATAATTGGAATTATGATGAAAAGACACATACATTAAATATATCTGTAAAAAATGAAAATGATGGAAAAGCAATAAATACACAAGGTGAAGATATATATGTAGTGTCTTATAGATATGAAGATTATATAAGTGATGCAAATGTACAACTTGGAAAAGACATTACAGTTAAAGTAGAAGAATATAGTGGAAAACAGAATAATATTCAAGAGAAAAAAATAAAAACAGAACAAGAAAAAGAAATTGATGTAGGTGAGTTAATTACATATTCAGTTGGAACAACAGAAGAACCTATAAATAAAGGAAAAATAAATGCTAACTATTATTCAGAAACACAATATGAAACAGAATTAAAAACAATTGTAAATGTAAATGTACTAACAAGCGATATGTTAGACATGATTTTATTAAAAGGAACAAATGACAGTTATATTGATGCAGATGGAAATGTATTTAATGCAGAAGGAGATATTAAATACAAAGGAGTTAATTTTAATTATTCAGAAATAAAAAGTATTTTAGAAAATAATGGAACAATAGATTTATTAGATAAAGATGGAAACATTATTTATACAATGAATAGTTCAAATACAACATCAGATGAAGAAGCAAAAATAGAATTAGCAGAATACACATCAAACTTACAAATAAGAATTAATTCAGTAAAAACAAATGGAAACTTAACAATTGAATTCGTAAAAGTAATTCAAAAAAGTAATTTTGAACCAACTGCATTTAGTACTTTTAAATCTATAAAAAGTAAAGTAGTTGCAGAAATTAAATATGCTGGAAAAGATGATGTATATACTTTAAAAGAAATCGAAACAGAAAAAGCTCTTTCAGAGAGTTACACAAAAGCAAAATTAAGTATAAATAAAGATTACTTAACAACAACACAATCAAATGAAAATGTTGAATTAAAAGTAGAATTAAACAACAATGAAGAAACTAGTGATTTATATAAAAATCCATATTTTGAAATAGTATTTCCTAAATATGTAAAATCAGTTGAAGTTCAGAGTATGAACTTAGTTTATGAAAATGGATTGAAAGTAAGTGATTTCCAAACAGAAACTAAAGGAGAAAATGTTAAACTAAGAGTTGAATTAACAGGCACACAAGAAGGCTTTGGAGAAGGAAACATAGGAAATAGTACAAGTGTTGTAATTAACTGCAAAATTGATGTGGATGAAGCAACACCAAGAAAAGAAGATCAAATTAAATTATATTATTGCAATGAAGCAGTTACAAATTATGAATCACAAACAAAATGGACAATTGGAAAACAAATACCAAGTAGCATAATAAAATCTACTAATGGATTTGACGCAGAAGTAATAGAATATCAAGCTCCAACAGGATTAATTGCAGTAAATACAATCAAAAATTATGATGGAAATGCAAGTGAAATTAAATCTGTAAAACAAGGAACTGTTACAAAACAAATTGATAGAGAAAAAGGTTCTCAAATAGCTCAAATGCAAATTACTGCATTGAACAATACAGGAAATGATTGTACAGATATTGTTTTGGTAGGAAGAATACCATTTAAAGGAAACAAAAATGTAATAACAAATGAAGATTTAGGAACAACAACAGATACAACAATAAAAGAAAGAATAAAAGCAGATGGACAAAATACATTAAATGCTGCAATATATTATTCAACAAATCCAGATGCAAATAAAAATTTAACAGATAATGGAAATGGATGGACACAAGAAATTACTAATATTAGCGAAATGAAATCTTACTTAATTGTAGTTGATGGAACTATGAAAGCAGGAGATGTACTAAAATATACTTATGATTTTGAAATTCCAGAAAATTTACCATATGAAGCAGGAATTTATGGTACATTTTCAGCATACTACAACAACAACTCAGATGTAGCAGTTGTTTATGAAAGTACATCAGCAGATAAAGTTGGTTTAACAACAGAAGCTGGACCAAAAGTAGAAGCTAATTTAAGTGTAGACTTAGGAGATGGAGCAGAAGTATTAGAAGGAAAAAGATTAAAATATAACTTAAATATTACTAATACAGGAAGCATAGATATAAAAGATGCAGTAGCAAAAGTGAATATACCTAAATATACAGAATATACAGAACAAAGAAGTACATCAGGTAATAATGGAGATTATGGATTTGTTAGCTATGTAAATTATGAAAATGCAGAAGATGAAGAAAAAGATCAATTAAACCGTTTTAACAAAAATGGAGTAATTGAAATACCAGTAGGAGAAATAAAATCTGGAGAAAGTTTCGATAGTAGTTTTTATTTAACAGCAAAAACTATACCAACATTAGAAGAATACGTATCAGATTTAGGTATTACATCTGGAAATGACGATTCAGGATATTATTATGAAGATGAATCTGGTAATAAAACTTATGTTGATAAAGTTCCAGATTTATGGATTGAAACAAAAGCAACATTAGAAAGTTCAACTTTTGCAAATAATGTTGAGAGTAATATGATAAGAAATAAAATTAAAAAAGCTAATTTTTTATCAACAATTTCTATTAAATATGATAATGAATTACAAATTGGATATGAAAGTGATTTGAGTTTAGAAGTAGAAAATATTTCAGGACAGGAATTACATAATGTTAAAGCAATATTGCATACAAATCAATATATGCCATATTCTTCAGGAGAATGTGAAAAAGATGGAACACAAATAACATATGATGAAAAACAGCATACTGTAGTATATGACATTGGTACTTTAGAAGTTGATGAAGGTATAAGCTTAAAAACAATTTTAACAACTCTTAATATTCCGAAAGGTGAAGAAGATTATGACTGTTATTTTGAACTAAAAGCAGATGGTATTGATACAGAACAGAGTACATCAATACCAAGAAAAATTGTAAAATCATATATAACAGCAACTCAATCAAATACAATTCTAAATAAGCAAATAAAAGAAGAAGAAAGTTTTACATTAACAATAAAAGTAAAAAATGAAGGCAAAATATCTGCAACGAATGCAAATTTAAAATTAGAATTTCCAGAAGTATTAAAAATACAAAGTGTAAAATATGATGGTGATTTAAGTGGAATATTACAAGATGGTAATGGAACAAATACTATAGATGCTAAACTTCCTATATTACCAGCCAATAACACAATAAATATTAATATTACTTTTGTAACTAAGAATAATGATGGAACTGAAAATACAAATGTAACTTTACAACCAATATTATCAAATGAAAATCAAGATAATATAATTTTAGAAAAAACTGAATTTATAGTAGTAAATGATAAATTAACTGAAAAAGAGGAAGAAGAAATAAGACAAAAAGAATCTGAAGCTGAGCAAGAAAAACAAAGACAAGAAGATAAAGCTAATGCAGATAAAGAAAGTATGTCAAACAATAATAGCAACAATGATAACAACAATAATTCAAATACTAGCAATGATAATAATTCATCAAATTCTTCAGATAACTCTAACAGTAATACAAATAATGCAATTATAAACAATTCTAATAATAATTCTAATAATTCAAATAACGCAACAACAGTACAAGACGAAAAGTATACTATTGGAGGAATTGCTTGGATTGATGAAAATAAAGATGGTATTAGAGATGAAAATGAAACTAAATTAAAAGGAGTAAAAGCAAATTTAATTAGTGTTTCAGATAGTAAAGTTATTCAAACAACAGAAACAGCAGAAGATGGTGCTTATGTATTTAGAAATGTAAGTAAAGGAAAATACGTAATAACTTTTGAATATGATCAAGAAGTATATGAATTAACAGTATATAGAAAAAATGGAGCAGCTGAAAACGTAAATTCAGATGTAACTATGAATAAAAATTCAAAAATTGCAATTACAGATCAAATAACAGTTGAATCAGATGTTACTAATATAGATATAGGTTTAATTAGTAGTAAAGTATTTGATTTAAAAATAAATAAATATTTAACACATGCAAAAGTATCTGTAAAAGATAAAACAAAAGATTATGATTTTGATAATAAAGAAATTGCAAAAGTAGAAATAAAAGCAAAAGATTTAAAGAAAGCTAAAGTAGAATTAGAATATACGATTGTTGTAGAAAATATAGGAAATATAGAAGGCTATGTAGAAAAATTAGTTGATTATTTAGGAAATGATTTAGCTTTTGAAGAAAGTGATAATTCAATTTGGTATTTAGGAAATGATGGTAAACTATATACAAAAAATTTAGACAATACAAGTTTAAAACCAGGTGAAAAAAGAGAATTAAAATTAAAATTAACAAAAAAAATGACAGAAGATAATACAGGTTTTGTTAGTAATAAAGCAGAAATTGTAAGTAGTTATAGTAATACAAACTTAAATGAAAATACAAAAAATAATTCAAGTGTTCAAAATACAGCAATTTCTGTAGCAACAGGTAATACAGTTCAAATATTAGGTGGAATTACAATATTAGCAATAACTGCAACAGCGGTATATATGATATACATTGGAAAAATAAAAATTCCAAAAATAAACGGAAAGAAATTTTATAAGTAAGGAGGTGAAATTATGAAAAATAAAAAAATATTGAAATTATTAATAGTATTTTTAATAATATTAAGTCTTGGTACTGTACTATTGAGAAATACATGGGTATTTGCAGAAGATGAAGAAGATATTGATGAAAATTATGTCCAAGAAGAACCAACTAATGAAGAATCAACATCAGATGAAGATGAAAATAATGCTATAGCAAGTTTAGATGCAGAACAAGAAAGTAAAATAAACGAAGAATTACAGCAAATGTTAACAGGAATTCCATGGAGTTATCCAGGTAATCCAATAACAAATAAAACATTTAATAGTAATCCAAATTATTTTTGTTACCAACATGGTACTCCATATGCAACTTCATCAAATATAGATGGTTTTCAAGGAAACCATGAATATATGAATGCAAGTGGATTAGCATATGTATATAATAACTTAACACTAAAAAAGCCAAGAATAGGTACAAAAATAAGTATTGATTATAAGCAAAAAGGAACAAATCCAGGTACAAGAGTTAGCTATTCTAATTTCCATTATAGAAAAGTAAGTCAAAGTTATAGTGGTGGTTTTGCTTTTGTTTTAGCAAAATATAAACAAACTGCAGCACAGAGAGCTAGTACTGGTTATACAAATGATCCATTACAACATGCTGTATGGGCTCATGCGGGACAATTAGGAAGTGGAGAAAGTAATCCATTAGCACCTGCTATGAATGCCTTTGATGATTACTACAAAGCAGCAATGAATAATCCAAATATAAATGTAACACCAGCCCAAAATGTAGGTACAGTAAAAAGTGGTAATAATTATGTTGTTGGACCATTCAAGATGAGTAATTATGTAAGAGCAGTAGATTATAAATACTATGAACCAACAGGATATACAGGTGGACAAACTTCGGGAAGTGAAGATGAAAAGAATTCAAATAGCAATCCTAAATGGAATACAGGAAATACAAATTTACAAGCTAAATTTGGAACAGCTGCTAATATGCAAGGAACGATTATTAAAGCAGTTGCTGTATTAAATAATGGTAATGAAATAAAATTTCCTGTTCCAGATCCAGGAGCAACATTTAATATATCAATTCCTATTTCAAAAGTAGGTAGTGCAGACGAATTAAAAAGTATAAAATTCACATATCAAAGAATTTATGCAACAGGAAATGGTACTTGGTATGAAGGAAAACAAATTGAACTTACATGGAGCCAAACAGGAGAGAAAAAAGGTTGTTCAACATATTCTTGTCAAAATCAAACACCAGGATATGCTAATCACCATACATCTTCAGTTGGAGGTACCCATAGTTGTACATATACATGGACTTGTGATGATCATTACTCAGGACATGGATGTGGTGGTCATACTAGATATTGTGGTGGTTGTGAAACTAGACACTGGACAGATTCTGAAGGAAAAAAACATAGTGAAAGCTATTGCCCAGGCCATACATATACAATAGCAGGCTGTCATTGTTCTTGTCCAGGACATTCTGCAACACATACATCAACATTTAAATGTACTCATGGTTATACAAATTGTAGAGCTTTTTCATGGAAAGTTACTAGTATAAATGAGGATCATTGCCAAGATGGATTAGAAGCATATGGAAGGTTAGGATCTACAAGAAAAATATATAAAATAAATGTAAACGTGCCACTTACAACAAATGTATCAATTTACAAATATATTGTGAAAGTAAATCATCAAAATAATGATTACATTTATGGTAGACAAGATGCAGATGATACAAGTAGAAAAACAAAAACAGATAAAAATACTAATACAGTAAAAGTTGAAAGAGGAGACAGAATAACATATAGAATAGATATTGTTAATAGTTCAAGATTTGATATTAGACTAAAAGTTAAAGACTATTTCCCTTCAAATGTAGAACAAGTTACAGTACCAGGCTCTTTCTATACAGAGAATCAACCAGGAGGAAATCAAAATGGAGCATGGATACGAGTAAACGCGAGAAAGACAAAAACATTTTATGTTACTGTAGTAGCAAATGCTTTAGAAAGTAGTTATACTAATACGGTTCAAATAATTACAAGAAATGATACAAATCCACATATGGAATATGTAAAATATGGTGGACATGGCCCTGGACCAATAGTAAATTTAAGCAATAGATTAAGTGATTCAGATACGTATACAATAAAAGAATATCAAGTAAACATTAATAAACATATTACGAGTGTAGAACATACAACAAATAGTGAAAAAACTTATGATTCAACAGCACCTAATGAAAGTAACTTAAAAACAAATCAAACAGCTGGAACAAGAGTGAATAGAACAGATGAACAAAATCAGAGTGATCCAGTATATGTAGAATATGGTGATAGGGTTTATTATGAAATAGATGTATATAATACAAATAATAAAGATTATAGACAAACTAATAATTCGGCTAAACCATATTGGAAGCCAGATATGATACATGTAAATGTAGAAGATATATTACCAGCAAAATATAGTGATTTGAAAATAACAATAGAAAATGCAATGAATTCACCTTCTATAACAAAACCAGGTACAAGTAGCACATCAGGTGGAACAATAAAAATTAGTGATTTACAAATTGCTGCTAATACACATGCAACAATAAAAATATCATTAGTTGTTGAAGAAGTAAAAGCAGATACTGTTTGTGAAAATACTGCTAAAATAATAGGAAAAATAAATAATATAAATAATCGTTATATTAAGAACAATGAAACAGCTTCTCGTTTAACATCAACAGATTATTATAAATTGAATGATTATTACATCAATATAGACAAATATGTAAGTTCTTATGATGGATTAATAATGAATCAAAATAATCAAAATCAATTAACAAATGAAACAAGTACAATCAATACAGATGAATCTGTTGAAAGACGTGGAAAGAGTGATGCAGAAAAAGAAAATTCACCATTTAAGGTTGAAAAAACAGAAACTGTAACATACTCAATTAGATTAGACAATAAATCAACAAATAATGCTACAAAACCAGCAACAAAAGTTAGAACAACAGATATTACTGAAACATTACAACAAGGCTTAGAATTCCAAAATGATGTAACAGCAAAAATATTTAAGTCAGATGGTTCAGTAAGAGTAGATAATATAAAAGTAAATATTACAGATAAAGGAAATAATGTATATAACTTAAATATTGGTAATAAACAAGGAGAAGAATATACAACATTAAATCCAGGAGAATATATTATTTACTATGTAAAAGTAAAAATAACAGAAAGCAACATGTATTTATACAACTTAGAAAATAAAGCAGAAATTACAACTTTAACAAACATAAACAATACTGAAAAAAATCCACAAAGAGTTGTAACTGAACAAAATAAATATCCAATCAAAAAATCTAGTGAATATGTAAAACAAAAAGATTTAGTAATTGCTGGTAAGGTTTGGTTAGATAAAAATCAAGATGGTTATATGACAGAAGATGAAACAAAATTCAAAGATATTGTAGTACATTTATATGATGCAAAAACAGACAAAATAGTAAATACGGTAAGAACAAATGAAAATGGACTATATACTTTTGGAAGAGTTTATAAAGCATCAACAAAATATGATGGAAGTTCTGTAATAGGAACTATAGATGAAGAAGGCAACAAGAAAAATTATAAACAAGGTACAGATTTAAATAGTTATTATGTAGAATTTGAATATGATGGCTTAATGTATAAATCAACAGAAATTTATTCAAATGATAAACATATATCTGAAAGTTGGTTACAACCAACAGATAGTGGAAACTACATTAATGATTCAAATGCTTACGAATTTAAAGATGTAAGAGAACAATTTAACACAAACTATGAAACAATAGGATATAATGTAGGATACAAAGTTGGAGAAGATAAAAATTCAAATTCTGGAACAACTACATTAGAATATAACAAAGATAATCATAACAGTACATTATTAGAAGACAGAAACAGACTAATGACAGCAAGAAGTTTCATAATTTCAAAAGATAAAAACAAATCAGATGGAACAGCTAACAATACAAAATCATTATGGTTATATCCATTAAATAGTTCAAACTATAAATTAGCTGAAACAGAATATTTAAAATATATAAACTTAGGACTTGAAGAAAGAGAAGATATAGATATTTCTTTAAAGAAAGATGTATATCAAGTAAAAACAACAATTAATGGTGAAGAAGTAATATATGATTATAACCAAGAAAATACAAATAGTGAATATACAAATGATTATGTAATTAAAAAAACTTATGGAATAGATTTCTATGAATCTGATTACAAATACAGATATGAACAATACAAAAATGAAAAAGTAAAAAATTACAAAGGAAAAGAAAGTGAATTAAATGTAGAAGTAACATTTAAGATAGCTATTACAAATGAAAACATAAGAGAAAATGAACCATATAGAGAAAATAAAGATGTACCAGTAGATGTTACAATAGATGAACTTGCAGATTACTATGATACAAACTTTATGAAATATACTGGTGAAGAAAACAATACAATAAAAGTAAAAACTAAAGATGGTGATTACTTAAAAGATAAAGATATTAAAATTGCAGAAGCTTGGTATAAATCAAGTGAAGATTCAACTGAATCTAGACAATTAACCTTATCAAATACTTCAAATTACAATAAAGAAAGAAACTTTACTGCAGATGGATATAATACATTATATATTAGAGGTTTTGATGACATTAAGATTAAAGAAGGCGAAACAGGATATGTATTTGTAAAATATGTATTAGATAAAGAAGAAGGTACTAGAAACTTAAAGATAACAGATTCAAAAGCAAATAATTTAGGAATTGAAGGAATTGCCGAAATAAATGCTTACTCAACATGGTATGGTGCCGTATCTGAAGAATATAAAAAAGAAAATCCAGCATACGAAGAAAACTATCCAGCAGGATTAGTTGATAAAGATTCAAATCCAGGAAATATCGGTGATGACAATGGAGTTTCAACATCAGCAACTGGAAATAAGAGTGCAGACGATACAGGATTATATGAAGATGATACATATAAAACAGGAATACAAATGAATGTAAAAACTATAACAAATCCACCAGAAAATGGTGATCCACCAAGTATTGAACAATACAGAGTTTTATCTGGATTTGTATGGGATGATTCAAGATCAGAAAGTATAAATGATAGCGAAGATAATGTTCAATATGCTGGTAATGGTTTATACAATACAAGTGATACAAAACTTAAAGAAGCAAAATCAAATGAAAATGTATTAGAATTATTAGATAAATCAAGCGACTATAAAAATATAGTAAATAGATTTAATAATCCAATAGCAGAACAAAATGACTTCGTAGTAAAAGACGCAAAAGCACAATTAATTGAAATTGTAAAAATACCAGAAAATGAAGTTGATCCTTCAAGTGGAGGAACAAAATATTACGAAGAAATAGTAGATGCTAATTGGGCAAGAGTTCAAGAAACAAGAACAAACAGCAATGGTAAATATGTATTAAGTGGATTTATTCCAGGTTACTATACAGTAAGATTTACTTATGGTGATACAACTTCAGATGAAATGATGACATTTAATGGACAAGATTACAAAACAACAAAATATACAACAGGAGTAGAAAATTATACATATAAACCAGAAGCTGGTGAAACAGAATTAAATACAGAAAAAATAAAAGAATATGATAAAATAATGGAAGCATTAGAGGCAGAAAATAAATCTGATGCAAGAGATGACGAAATTGATAGACTAAATGCTATTTCATATTCAGAAATAATGACAAATGAAAAAGCTGATACTTTAAAAGGTATAAGTATACCAGAAGGAACAGATAAAGAAGCAAGAAAAGAAACTTTAGCAGAAAAAACTAAGATGAATGCAGAAACTGTAACATTCTATGTAAAACCAGAAAAACTAGATTCTTATGAATCAAATGTAACTTATGCAACTTGTACAAATATACCATATGATAAAATTAAGACAAGAACATATAATGTAAAAAATATAGATATGGGTATAGAATATAGACCAGAAGCAGAAATTTCTTTAAATAAAGAAATTAAGACAATTGAATTAGTTACTTCAGATTCAGAAAAAATTATGAAAGTTGCATTTAAAGATGTAATAGATTCAGATGGAAAGAAGAAATTGAATGATGCAACAGGTAGAGTTGAAAGAGAAGTTGATTTCGACAATTCAGTAGGATTAGAAAATATACAATTTATTTGCAACAATAACAGACTACAAGGTTTTGCATATATAAATGTAGATGATGAAATTTTACAAGGAAGTAAAATTAGTGTAGAATATGAATTTACAGTAACTAACATTAGTGAAGTAGATAGAATCAGTAAAAACTTAGATGTGTTAAGATACAAAGAAAATAGTGAAAATGCAATATCAAGTAATAGTACTGATAGAGCAAAATATGTTGAAGAGAATAATTATTTAGGATCTGAAACAGCTGAAAAATATTTACACGATATAGTTTATGAAAAAGATAATAGATATGCATCAGATGATGAATATAGAATTATTGAAAAGACAATGACAACAGGAGATGACAATTACTATGGTAGATATTTAGGAAGCACATACTTTACAAGCAATGTTACAGAAAAAGATACAGTAGTAGACTTAAAGATAGATAAAGTTTTAGACTACATAGATACAGACTTATCATTCAAATCATCAAGTAACCAAGATACAGATCATTTCTGGGAAACAACAACTTCAGAAGCTTTAAGAACTGGTGATGGAATAAATGGAAGCTTAGTAGATCGTAACTTATTCGTAAATGTAAACAAAGATACTACAAATAATACAGAAGACTTAAAATTAGTAAACTTAAAAGGTGTAGCATTTGATTCAGACTTAATGAGTAACTTAGCAGTAAGTATGGATGATAGAAATAATGATGATCAGACAGATAATGTAATAAATAAACAATTATCAAAATTCTTAGAACCAAAAACAGTAAAAACTAAAGCAGAAGAATATTCAGGATATGTAGCATTAACAACAGAAAAATTAATTTCATCAGAAACAGATACTGATAATCTAAGATTTGAAAATATAGCAGAGATAATTCAATATACATGTACATCAGGTAGAAGAACAAACTTTGCAACAACAATAGGAAATGTAAATGTAAAAGCAAGTACAGGTGAATATATCGAATCATTAAATGAAAAAGATACATCTGCAACAGAGGTAATTACATTATCACCACCAACAGGTTTAGAAAGATATCACAACATAATATTAAATACAGTACAAGAAAATTCGAAGACAATAATTATCTCAGTAATTGCAATAATAGTAGCCGTAAGTGCTACGGGAGCAATACCTGTATTGATCAAGAAGTATAAAAATAGACCAATTAAGTAGTCAATAATAAAAAAATCCACAAAATAAAATTTGTGGATTTTTTCTTTGGGACAATAAAAATTTTGTAGCCTTTTAAAATAAGGAAAAAAATTCTTAAAAAAATTGAAAAAAAGTCAAAAAAAGGTTGAAAAAGTTTACATAACGGTATATAATAGGAAGTGTATATTTGGGCATTTTGAACGATTTGAGGATTTTACTTTTGTAATTAAAATTTTATATTTTTGGATACAGAAATACAAAAAATGTGAATCCGTAAATACATTGAATTATATTTATCAAAAATCTTCAAATATAGCAATATACAAGTATTGACTACTTTAAGTATTGTAGTAAAATAAATATTAGTAAAAGTTTAAGTAAATGGAGGTAAGTTATGCATAGCAAAATGTTTAAAAGAATTTTGGCCGGAATTCTAATTTTTACATTAACATTTGCTAATCCAGCTTTGGTTACAAAGTCTTTTGCAACAAGTATTTTTGACAAAGTAAGTAATCAAACAGGAACAGGAAACAAAAACATTGAATTTAATGCAGGTTTTGACGCTGAAAATGCAGAAAGCTTTTCAGCTATTTCTGATGTAAACAATGATAATTTAGCAATTAACTTAAATGTGAATGTAAAAAATAAAGGTTACTTAAAAAACGGAAAAGTTCAAATATTAGAAGGTACAGAGGGAACTGGACTTAATTTTGAACTAAAAAATCAAACAAAAGAAAGTGTTCAAAGTGAAGAAGTTTCAGAAGAAGCAAATGAGGCAGAACAAGTAACAGAAAATTTACCTGATATGGTAGAAAAAATTGAAGATAATGTAGTTACTTTAAAACAAATTACTGCTGGTTCTGATATTTCAATTTCTTTACCAATCGAATACAAAAATGAAGAGTTTGTAAATTTAAGTAAATTAGTTGGAAATAGCAAAATATTATTTACAGGTGTTTATGTTGATGAAAAAGGAAATGAAATAGAAGTTGCAAAAGAAGTTGATCTTACTCTTTCTTGGAAAGATGAAAGAACAGCAAAAATATCTTCAGAAATTGCAAAATATATTCCATATTCAACATCAAATGGAAATGGTATTATATTGCAAACTGTTGTTGATTTAGATAATACTACTACAAATAAAACTTTACCAGTAAATAAAACAGAATTAAATATATCTGTTCCTACAATAGGAGATAATAAGCCTAGTAAAATTACAGTAGTTGCAAATTCAACAGCAGGTACAAATGGAAAAGATAATGAAAATGTTATCTTTACAGAAGACAATTGGTCTTATGATCAAGAAACTGGAATTTTAAATATCAAAATGCAAAATGATAAACAACTAGTAAAAATAGACAACAACGAAAATGATATATTAAAAAATGCAGAACAAGAAAATGTTGAAGAAGAAAGATATTATAGTTTGTCTGGAAAAGATGAATATGTTGTTACTTATTCATTTGAAAATGTAACAATGCAAGATGAACTAAAAACTTCTTATAATATAAAAGGAAATTTAGAAACTTTTAGTGGCGTTGAAGCAGAAGGAAATATATATTTAAGTCAAACTGAGCAAAATTATGAATATACATTAACAGGACAAAAAGGTGATATTGTTTCTTTACAAACTAACAATGAAACAGAAAGTATCTCAAAAGCATATACTTACTTAAATTATAATAATAAAGAAAACTATGAAATTAAATACAATTCAAAAAATATAATAAACGTATCTTACAAAGATATTGTAGAAGAATTAAAAATAGAAGATAAAGATGTTTATTATATTGCAAAAGATGGAAATAAATATTTAACAAACGATATTAAATATAATAATATTTCAATTTTAAAAGAAAATATTAATTCAATCTTAGGTGAAGATGGAGTTATTAAATTAGTAGATTCAAACGGAAATGAAATTACTACTATTAATAAAGATACACAAGCAGATGAAAATGGAAATATTGTAATAGATTTATCAGAAAAAGGACTAACAAAAATTACATTAATTACAAGTAAGCCAGTTCAAGAAGGAAACTTAATAGTAAATGTAGAAAGAAGTTCTAAAAAATCTGATTTTTCAAAAGAACAATACAAAAACTTCTCTGCAGTAGGATTTGAAAATGAATTAAAAGCAAAATATAGTTATGTATCAAGTGAAACATCTATAGCAACAAACACGATTCAAACAAATTTAAAAGATACAAAAACAAAAGCTAACATTGTTTTAGATAGAGATAGCTTATCTACTATAGCAATGAACAATGATGTTGAAATAAGAGTAGAATTAAATAACAATACTGATGAATCAGATGTTTATGGAGAATCAGTATTTGAAGTAGAAATGCCAGCATATATTCAAAATATGGAAATAACAAATACAAATATAGTATATGGTGACGGATTAAATATTAAAAGTGTAGAACCATATGAAAAAGATGGAAAAATATTTATTAGAATAACATTAGATGGTAAACAAGAATACCTAAACTCAGGTGTTTTAACAAATGGTTGTAACATAGTAATTAATGCAAACATAAAAGTTGATTTGTTTACACCAGCAATGGAACAACAAGTAAAATTGACTTATACAAATAGCGAAGCAACAAATTATGAAAATGAACAAAGTAGTGGATTAGCAACAAGCAATATTTACTATTCTGCTCCAACAGGAGTAATTACAGTTAATACAACAAGTGATTACAATGGTACAGGAACAATGGTAACTTCTGTAAGACAAGGTTCAAAAGAAGATACAATTGAAATTTATTCAGGTGCTAAAACAGCTAATATGGAAGTTGTAGTTATGAACAACAATAAAAATACAATTTCTAATTTATCAATTTTAGGTAGAATACCTTTTAAAGGTGTAAAGGATATTCAAACAGGTGAAGACTTAGGAACAACAATAGATACAAAAATGGTAAGTGGATTAGTTGCAGATGCAAATAACAGAGGAAACTTTGCAGTTTATTATTCTGCAAATCCAGAAGCAACTAATGATTTATCAAATCAAGAAAATGGTTGGACACAAAATATAGAAGATTTATCAACAGTAAAATCATATTTAATAGTACCAACAGATGAAAATTATGAAATGGAACAAGCTGAAACATTAAGATTTACATATCAATACGAAATACCAGCTAATCTAGAACATAATGCAGATATATTTGGAACATTTTTAGCATACTATACAAATCATACAGAAATTGCAACAGTTAAAGAAACATCAACAGCAGATAAAGTTGGTTTAACAACAGGTGAAGGACCACAAGTTGATATATCTTTAAAATCTGATACAAATTCAATAAAAGAATTTGAGGAATTAAAATTTACAACAACAGTAAAAAATACTGGAAAATCAGAAGCAAATAATATAGTTGTAAAAATGCCAATTCCAAGTTACACAAAATATGTTACATCAAATTCAACAAAAGATAACACTACAGTAAATGTAGAAAATAATGTAGCAATATTTAATGTAAGTAGTTTAGCAGTAAACGAAAGTGTAGATTTAGAAATAGTAGTACAAGTTCTAGATACTCCAGAAGAACAAACACAGATTAAAGAAACATCAAGTATTACAGTAAAAGATTTACAAAAAGAATTAACAACAAATGAAGTTACAGTAGATTTAAAACAAGCTGAATTTTCAGTAAAAGTTTCAACAGTTGAAGATAATGCTGATGGAATGAAAATTATTTATAGAGAAAATGATCAATATTATTTTAAAGTACAATTAGAAAACTTAACATCAGAAGCTAGAAACAATGTAATATTAAAAACTCAATTACCAGATTCATTTACATTTGTAGAAGCTTATACAGTTGGATATGAAGCAGATGGTATAACAGAAAACAAAATAGACAATGCAGTATATGACGAACAAGCAAGAACAATAACTTGGAAATTAGATAAAATAAGCGAATATGGTGCAAATCAATTTAATTTAATTGTAAAAGCAAATGAATTACCAGAAGGAACAACTCAAAAAGATGCTTCAGTAAAATTTGAAGCAACAGCAGATGGAACAGATACATATACATCAAATGAAGTTGTTTGCAAAATAGCAAAACCAAGTTTGGTTGTATCACAAAAAACTTTAACAACAAATACATATGTAAAAGAAGGCGAAACTATCGAATATGTATTTAATGTAAAAAATGAAGGAATTGTTGCAGCAGAAAAATTAGTATTAAACGATCAAATTCCAGATGGATTAATCGTAAAAAATATCGATTATGTATCAAATGGAGTACATGCAACAAAAACAGTTTCTGAAAAAGATTCTGTAGAAATAAATACAGTTATAATGCCAGGACAAGAACTAACAGTTAATGTAAAAGCATTAGCAGTAGACTTAAATGGTATGCAAGAAAAAACAGTAACAAATGCAGCTACAGTTTCAGCACAAAATGTAGATACAGTAAAAACAAATTCTATTACTCATATAGTTGAAGCAACAGATAAATCTGAACTATATGATACAGCTGGTGAAACAGCAAATACAGCAACATCTCAACTACATTCATCAAACAGTAATTTATCAAAAACTTATAAGTTAACAGGTATTGCTTGGTTAGATGAAAACGGAAATGGTAAAAGAGATGATGATGAACCAAAAATGAGTAATATTACAGCAAGACTTGTAAATTCAGATACAGGTACAATTATAAAAACAGCTACTACAGATAGTAGAGGTGAATATAGCTTCTCAGGAATATCAAATGGAAACTACTTAGTAATATTTGATTATGATACAGTAAAATACACAGTAACAAGTTATAGACAAGCAGGAGTTGAAACAAATGTTAACTCAGATGCAATTACAACAAAAATAGAACAAGATGGAAAACAAAGAAATGGAGCTGTAACAGATGTTATTTCAATACAAGATTTAAGTGTATCTAATGTAGATATAGGTTTTGTATTAGCAGACACATTTGATTTAAAATTAGATAAATCAGTAACAAAAATTACAGCACAAAACAAAGTTGGAACAAGTAAATCAGAATTTGATAAAACAAAACTTGCTAAGAAAGATATAGCAGGAAAATATATAGCAAGTACAACAGTTTACATCGAATACAACATTTCAGTTTCAAATGTTGGTGATGTAGCAGGATATGCTAAGAAAATAGTAGATTATATTCCAGAAGGAATGACATTTAATTCAAGCTTAAATAAAGACTGGTATACAGGTACAGATGGAAATTTATACACATCAAGCTTAGCAGATGTAGAATTAAAGCCAGGAGAAACAAAAGAATTAAAATTAGTTCTTACAAAACAAATGACAGAAGAAAATACTGGTGTAGTAAATAACAATGCAGAAATTTATGAAGATTTCAATATTTATGGAATTTCAGATACAAATTCAACACCAGCAAATGGAGTTCAAAGTGAAAACGATATGAGCTCAGCAGATGCAATCTTAACAATTAAAACAGGTGAGAGCCTAATCTATGTATCAGTTATAATAACAAGTGCAATCTTAGGAGCAATAGTAATATTTATTTCATATAATAAGATTGTAGTTTCAAAAAGAAAGAGAGGTGTTTAATATGAAAAATAAAAAAAGTAGATTAGTAATATCTTTTATACTAACATGCATAATTGTATTAAGCACCATAATTGGTTTAGCAACTTATGTAAGTGCTAAAGTTGATACAAGTAAAGCACAATCTTATTCACAAGGAAATGGAAACCCTGCACCAGGATATGTTACAGTAAGTGATTTGTGGACAAGATATGACATATTATGTTGTGCACATGGAGTTCATTTACCAAGTGCAAATCAAACTGTACTTAATTCAGAAAAAGGTAGTGTTACAGAAGCTTATTTAACACAAAACGATATTGGTAAAAAGAATTTTGAACATACTGTTGATTCAACAAGTAGTTCAGCAAATTCACCATTTAAGTCAGCATCATATACAAATGAGACTTTTGGATATTACAAAGTAAATAATACTTATGTAGCAAAACCAATGGAAGCATATATCTTAGCTGAAATGGCAAAAGAACAAATAGTTAGAGGACATGATAGTAATGTTCAAATTGCTTGGTGGAACACAGAAGCTGGTATGAAAGGTGTAACAGCTTCTGCTCCAGAAGCATTAACATTAGAAGCACAAGATTTTGAAGCATACATTAAAAAAATTGCAAAATCTACAGATCCAAGCACATATACAACTCAACAATATGAATTTGAAGTAGATGGAACAAAATATACAGGACAAGTAAAAGCACCAGAATTAAATTACGAACCAAAATATAACAAAGATGCAAACCAAGATGGTAAAGAAGACAGATATGATAATATAACAGTTTCTTGGAATGGAGAAAAATATAAAATAGGTCCATTCTCTGTAAATTATGTTGAAAGTAAAGTAAAACATGAAGGTAGAGATGAAGTAATGTTTGCAGGTATTACAGATGCTAAAATCTATACAGATTTAGGTGAAGTACCAGCAGACAAATGGAAATTTGTATGGTTAGAAGGACAAAGAGATGCAAATGATACTCAAGCATATCCTCATACAAATGAAGTATTTTATATAGAAATGGATTTTATTGAAAATGCAAAATATTTCAAAAACTTACATTTCGATTTTAAATATATGAATGCTGGTGGACAATATGATGAACTAGCAGGAACATATTTTAAAGCAACATGGAAACCAATGTCAAAAGCACAATATTGTGCAGGTGGATATACAGATAGTGATGGTGATGATCATCCATGTTCACATGGATTCATGAGCAGACATGTTAAATCTTGGACATATTGGTTACAATTAACAAGCTTAACATCTGATGAATCACAATTATTAGCTTATGGTATTGTTGGTGCTAGATGGTATAATCCAGCACAGTTAGATTTAGACAACAGTACAGATTTACCAAAAGATCATAAAGGAAAAGTAGAAATCAAAAAAGTTGTAGTTGATGAAAATGGAAATGAGCTTACATCACTAGATGATTCGAAATTTACATTTAAGCTTTATATAAATGATAAATTATACGATACAATTAGAGTAAAAGCTAACGAATCAGTTACAGAAACAATTAAATGGAAAGATGGAGAAGAAACTCCAACATATAGAATTGAAGAAGTAAATCTTCCAGATGAATATACAGTAAAAGAAATAGAAAATGCTTCTGGTACAATGGCAGAAGCAGCAACAGTTAAAATAAAAGCTATTAACAAAGTTAAACCACATAAAGGATACTTAAAAATAGAGAAAAAAGTAACAGAAGTTGCAGAACAAGATGAAACATATAAATTTAATATTTATATAGATAGTGTTTTGAAAGATCAAATTGCAATAACAATTCCAGCAGGTCAAACAGGAAATAGTGTTACAGTAGGACCTTATGAATGGAATGGAAGTGATGCTCCAGTATACAGAGTAGAAGAAACAGAAATTCCAGAAAATGTAACACAATTCAACATGATAAATGAAAAAGGAAAGTTAGTTGCTGGAGATGAAGCTACACCAGTTACAGTAACAGCAATAAATAAAAATGATGGTAACAAAGACTATGAGGGAACAATAGAAATTACAAAACAAGTAACAGAACTAGCTAAAGAAGACGAAATATATAAATTTAATGTTTATATAAATGGAGAATTAAAAGACCAAGTACAAATTACTGTTCCAGCAGGTCAAACATCAAATACAGTAACAGTTGGACCATTCAAATGGAAAGGTGATAAAGCACCAAGCTATGAAGTAAAAGAAGTTGAAATTCCATCAGGTGTTGAACAAGTTAATATTGTTAACTCAACAGGAACTTTAATAGATGGAAAAAATGGACAAAAAGTTATAGTAACAGCTATAAATAATAATGGTGGAGATAAACCAAAAGAAAATGAAGCAAAATTAGTTATTACTAAAAAGGTTGATGGAAATGCATCAGCAGATAAACAATTTAAATTCAAAATTACTATTGGTGGAACAGATTATTATGCACAAATAACAAAAGATTCAAGTTGGTCACAAACAGTAAAATGGAAAGAAGGAGAACAAGCTCCAACTTATAGTGTAGAAGAAATTGACATCCCAGACGGATATGAAAAAGTAAGTATTACAAATGCATCTGGAACATTAGAAGCTGATAAAGATGTATATGTAGAAGCTTTAAATAAAGGTGATGATAAAGAATATTCTGGAACAATTCGTGTTACTAAGAAAGTAGAAAATTCAACAGATACAAATAAGAAATTCAAATTCAAAATTACTATTGGAGATACAACTTATACAAAAGAATTAGCAAATGGTGAAAGTTGGACTGAAAATGTAAAATGGATTGGAAAGGATAATGCACCTAAGTATAAAGTAGAAGAAGTTGAAGTACCAGATGGATATAGCATTGTAAGTGTAGAAAATGCCGAAGGTACAATGGAAGAAAATAAAACAGTTATAGTAAAGGCAATAAATAGAGACAATGATGATAAAGAACATCAAGGTCAAATAACAGTAAAAAAAGAAGTACAAATTGATGATAAAGTAAAAGATGAAGCAATAGATGGAACATTCGATTTTGAAGTTACTATAATGGGAACATTTGAAATGAATGGAGAGAGTGTTGTAAATGGAAGTAGAACAATAAAACAAAGTGTAAAAGCTGGTGGAAGTTTTACAACTCCAACAATAAAATGGAAAGGAAAAAATGCTCCAACATATAAAGTAACAGAAACAAATTTACCAGATGGTTGGAAATTAGTTGATATTACAAATGCTTCTGGATTAGTAGAAGATAATACAAATATTGAAGCAGTTTGTACAAACGAATATAAAATAACAGTAGAATATGAATTAACAATGCAAATGGGTGGTATGGTATGGCATGATGTAGCATTAAACCCAGATGACAAAAACACAGAAAATTCAAAACCAAATGGAAAATATGATGCAGGTGCAGAAGAAGGAATTGAAAAAGCACAAGTTACAATAAAAAGATACTTATGTGATGACAATGGAAATGTAAATTCATGTACAGGAAATGCTAAAGCTTGGGATAAAGATGGAAATGAAATTTCATGGCCAATTTATACAGACATAGATGGTACATGGGATGTAGCAAAAGTTGAAATAACAGTAGCTAAAAATGGAGAACAAGGAAGAGTAAGATATGGAGTTGAATTTGGATATGATGGACAAACTTATGAACCAACTACATTCTTAGTTACAGGTAATGGAGATGCAAATAGCTACAAAAAAGCATCAAGAGTTGATAGAGGAAACTTCTTCTATGATTCAATGGCAATTGATAATGAAAATGATAGAAAAGAATTTAATGCAAAATTCACAAATATAACAGGTGATGAAGCAATTAACTCAAACGGAGAAACAACAGGATACAGTACAGATGCAAATGGAAATAAAACAGCAACATTAGATTATGTATCAACAGATTCATTAAATACTATGGGAACAACAAGAAAAGAATCAACATTAGTAACAACAACAGATGACCACTATATTAAAGATGACTTCTTAATGAAAGCAGAAACAACAACAGGTGGATTAACATTCCCATTTGATACAGCAATTCACTTAGAAAGTATAGATAAGAAAATTAATGAATTAGGAGCAACACATATTTACAAATATTCAGCAACATATCCATACTTACTAAGTATAAACTTAGGATTAGTTACAAGAAAAGAAGCTGAACTTGCAACTACAAAAGATGTATATTCAGCAGCAGTAGTAATTAATCAAAAAATGTTAAATTATCAATATAATCAAGCAATTGATTTTGAAAATGTAAAATATCAAGACTACTTAAACTTACAAGTTGAAGTAGCAGATGCAGATATAGAATATACATTAGATTTATATAAAACAGATTACTATTACAGAGCTAAAATATATGAAGAAAATGCAGAAGTAGCTGGAGCATTAAAGAGATTTTATAAATCTTTAGGATATACAGCAGAAAACGCATTAGATTCAGAATTAGATCTAGATGTTTATGTAACATATAAAGTAAGCGTATATAATGATTCACAAACATATTTTGCAACAGTAAATGAAATAACAGATTACTTTGATGAAGATTATGAATTAGTCGAAGTTGAAAAGAGCAGATATTTACAAGAAGCAAATGGTGTTGCAGTAAATCAAGTAACAAAAATTGCTGATAGTCCATATTATAAAGTTTTAAGACAACAAGTAAATGGAGATAATGTAGCTTGGGAAACAACTAACGATAATCAAAACCCAGTAAAATGGGAAAATGCAGGAACAGTTAAAGGTTCAGATGGAGTTACTTATAATAAAATAAAAACAAGTTCTATAAAAGATGAAATATTAGCATCTGGTGAAAGAATTGATTTATACTTAACATTTAGAGTAAAAACAGATGAAACTTCAGCTGATGGAGTATTAAATTGTGTAAGATTAGGAAGTAAAGCAAATGTGGCTGAAATTTCAAATTACACAACATATAACTCAAATAATAAATCAGATATAGCAGGTAAAGTTGATAAAGATTCAGCTCCAAACAATGTTAATATCGAAGAATTTAATGAAAAAACATGGTATGAAGATGATACAGATTCAGCACCAGTAATTACATTATCTTTATATGACACATCAAGAGAAGTAAATGGTATTGCTTGGGAAGATAAAGAAGACACAAAAATAGACAATGGATATGGACAAATAGTAGGTAATGGAGTATATGATCCAGGCGAAGAATTAATAGCCAATTTAACTACAGAATTATGGGAGAAAGTTAGAGTTAAGAAAATTGACGATAGTGGAAATGAAGTTAAAGATGCAAATGGAAACTTAGTATATACAGAATATGACTTCTTATGGCCAGAAAATTATGAAATCCAAGCAGGTAAAACATTAAAAGAATTAACAGGATTTGATTCAACAACTAAAACAGGTGTTGATCAAGGAAATAAAGGACAATATGGATTTACAGGAGTTCCAACAGGTAACTATGTAGTAAGATTCGCATATGGTGATAGTGATGAAACTTCAGCACCAGCAAATTACGACAAAGATGGTATTCCAGCAGTTTATAATGGACAAGATTTTAAAACTGTAGCTTATGAAACAGGATTTAGTGGAATAACAGATACAAACTCAGATGGATATGTAGATAATGAATGGCATAACTTAGAAAATGAAGATTTAGCAAATGCTAGAGTTTCAGATGCTAGAGATAGTGAAGCAAGAAGACTTGAAATTACATCAAAATCTAGAATTTTAACAAATTCAAATACAACAATTTTAAATACAGCAAATGACAGAAATGCAGACCATACAAAATTATATGAAGAATACTATATGACAGCAGATACAGCAAAAATCAATTTGAATATTGAAAATATGGTAAGCTTAAAGAAACAAAAAGTTAATATTACAAATCCAACAACAGGAGCAGTAGAAGAAGTAGCAGCTGGTGAAGAAAAACAAGTTGGTGGAATTACAGTAAACTATGTAAAAGGTAAAGTAAACTTAGCAAATGGTGGCAATACATCATTAGATAGATTAGACTTTACTTACAAAGTAAATAACATAGATGTTGGTCTTGAAGAAAGAGCAAGTACAGAAATAAAATTAGATAAACAAATTGAAAATATAACATTAACAGATAATACAGGAGCAGTTATTTTAAAAGCAGATTATGATTTAATCTATACTCCAAAATTTGATGAAAAAACAGGAAAAACATCTATAAAAGTAGATGCAAAATTAAATCCTGAAACATCAATAGGAACAGATAATTTACAAGCATTAAATAGAGATGAAGCTGCAGGATTACAAAACTTTAGATATATTTACTACGATAACTCAATTGCTCAATCATTAACATTAAATGTAACTTATAGATTTACAGCATTAAACTTAGGTGAAGTTGATAGAATTGGTTTATTAGGAAATAGTAAATTTGATGAACCACAAACTATATTAGAAGAAGTTAAGAAATTATCTGAATCTGATTATTCATACAATACAAGAGAAAAGACATTTAGTAAAACTGCAAATGCAGATGGAAAAGTTTATGCAGATTCATTTGGTAAATATTTAGGAAGTATTTACTATGAAGGCTCTTATGCAAAAGCAGAATTAGATGATATAGTAACAACAAGAATAGATACTTTAATCGATTATGTTGATAATAATGCAATCTTTAAGGCAGAAGAAAATAATGGATTAAATAATAGTTGGAGAGTAATTACAGTTGATGAGTTAGCAGCAGAAGATTCTGATATAATAGACAAAAATATAATTACAACTTATGAAGATGGAACAAAGAATATAGAAGATTCAAAAGGTGCAACTTATGAAACAGCTGAAAGATATAATATCATCTTAAGTATAGAAAATAACGATAGTTCTGCAACAGAAATGTCAAATAAAGACTTTAATGTAAAATTAATTCCATATAGTGCTACAAAAGCATTTGATGCAAATAGTGATTTAGATTACAACTATACAACAGCAATGAAGATGAACATGACTAGATCAATTGATGCAGAAGTTAATGATGAAGATTTATCATTTGATAATATGGCAGAAATAGTTAAATTAGACAATACAGCAGGTAGAAGAGATGTTACAACAATTGCAGGTAATGCAAACCCTAAAGAAGGTGAATTTGCAACATCATTAAAAGAGAGGGACGCAAGTGCAACAGAATTAATTACATTCTCTCCACCAACTGGTATGAATGCAAAAACAATTTTAGCAATCCAAATTGCATTAGTTACAATTTTAGGATTAGGAATTGTATCAGCTGGTATAATTGTTATTAAGAAAAAAGTTCTTAAATAAACAATAAAATAATAAAAAAATGGAAGTGTAAAAGCTTCCATTTTTTTTGTTCTTGTGAATAAAATGAAAAAAATTTGTTAAATATTGTATAGGTGTTTCAGCAATTTTTTATTGCGAATTTTGTATAATCTCTTGTCTTTTTAGATAAAGTATAATAAAATAAATTAAAATTATCACAAAATGTAGAAAACTTTTTTTATTTATTTATTAAATATGACAAAAAATCAAAAAAATTAGATGTTTAATATAATTAAATAAAAAAGTAAGAGGTGGTTAAGGATGTTTCAAAATATTGTAGATGAAGTACAAGAAAAAGAAAGTAGCGAGCAAAATACAATAAAATTAAAAGAAAATTTAAAAGAAATTTTTAAATATCAAAATATTATAGTTTATATATTAGCTTTTTTGCTATCAACAATTAGCATAAAAAACGATTTTGCACCATTTGGACTGGCTATTTTAGCAGCATGTTTAAGTAGTACAATTCCAGTAATTGGAGTATTTATAGTATCTATTTTAGGTGCTATAGTAGGACAAGGTACAAGCATTGCTTTAAACTATTTTGTAACAGCAGTATTATACTTTTTTCTTGTTTTAGTATTTAAACCTAAAAGTGCAATAGATGAAAGAAATGAAGTTTTAAAAACTGGTGGAAGATTATATATGGCATACCTACTTGTAAGTATTATAAAAGATTATAATACAACAAGTTTAATATATAATATTTTTATATCAGGAATATATGCAGGTATAACATATGTATTTTATAAAATTTTTGTAAATGGATTAATTGCTATAAAAGACTTTAATATAAAAAATGCTTTTACAATTGAAGAAGTTGTTGGAGCTAGTATCATAATAACAATATCTGCTACGGCTTTAAGTAATTTCAAATTTTATGATTTCAATATATCTTATATAGTAGCATCTTTTATGGTTATGCTAATAGCACAAAAAAATGGTTCACTAGCTGGAATGGCAACTGGAATTTCTTTAGGACTAATTCTTGCAATTGTTGGTAGTGGGAATATGATGTTGCTAGGGATTTTTGCATTAGCAGGATTTTTAGCAGGATTCTTAAATAGATTTGGAAAATTAGGAAGTATATTAGGTTTTGTTTTAGGGACAGTTATAGTTACATATTTATGCAAAGGTCAATACTTTGAAATTTTAAATTATCAAAATTTAATAGTTTCAGCTATACTAATTTTATTTGTACCAAAAAATATTAAAATTCCAATTGAAGATTTAATTGGTAGAAATAAATTATTAACAAACATAGGTGAGAATAGATTAAATGAAAATAGAGAAATGGCAGAAAAATTAAACACACTTTCAAATACTATTCTAGAAAATATAGAAAAAGAAGAACCAAAATTGCAAAATATTGAAGAAGAATTTGTACAAACATTTTTAGACAATATGGAAGAATATGAAAACAATATTTTATATGATGATCTTTCAAAAAATGAAGATATAATAAAAGAAATATATAAACAAATACAAGAAAAGGAAATAATAATAGAAAAAGATTTAATTTCTATCCTAGAAGAACATAATAGTTACATATTCATGCAAGATGATCTAGTAAAACATGATTTACAAGAAATTATAAAAATTGTAAATCGTACATATAAAATGATTCAGTTAGAATTAACAAAACAGACAGAAAAAATAAAACAACAAAAAGTTATGAAACAAAGTTTAAAAAATGTCTCAAAAGCAATTGATGATTGTGCAAAAGAAATGTTAGAAAACAATAACAATAAATTTAGTGATTTAGAAAAAGAGATTCAAAAAATATTTGAAACTAAAAACTTATTGATAAAAGATGTTTTGATAAAACAACCTAAAAATGGTAAATATATAGTACTATTAAATTTAGATATAAAGATGGCTGATAGTTTAAGAGAAAAAGGAAGAATAAACAATATATCAGATATATTATCTAAAATATTAAAAAGCAAAATAGCTTTTCAAAAGGACTATAAGAGTACGGAAAAGCAAGAATATATACAAACTTATTCATCTGAAGATAAATATATAATGCAAGTAGGATCTTCTAAAATATCAGAAGACAATAGTAAAATGTCAGGTGACTGCAATTTGCAAATAAGAATTAATGACGGAAAATATGTATTAGCAATTAGTGATGGAATGGGAACAGGACAATCTGCTAGGGAAAAAAGCAAAATGGCAATTAATACATTAAAAGAACTTTTAGAAAAAGGTTTTGAAAAACAAGAATCAGTTGCTTTAATAAATAGTATGTTAAATCAAAGAGATGCAAATGATTCATACACAAGTATGGATATTACAGTTTTAGATTTATTTACGGGGAAAGCTGAATTTATGAAAAATGGTTCTTGTAGTACATATATAAAAAATAAAAAGAATATTCAAGTAATAAAATCTAATCAAAATCCAATTGGTATTTTAGAAAATGTTGAATTAAAAACAACGGAATTAGAAGTTTCAGACGGAGACATTATATTAATGTGCAGTGATGGTGTATTAGAATCTAAAGAAAACTATAACAAAGATTGGATTGAAGAATATTTACGAAATATAAGTACAAATAATGTTCAAAAAATGGCAGATATGATATTAGCAGAAGCAATAGACAATAGCTATGGCATTGCAAATGATGACATGACAGTTATTGTTGCAAAGATAATGAAAAAGAAATAAAATTAAAGAATAAAGGGAAAAGGTAAAAGTATGAAGTTATTTTTTAGTAGCTTCTAAAATATCTTTCCCTTTTTTGTTCTAATAGGTTGTATTTTTATACTATGATGTGATATAGTATAGATGGAATATTAGCAAATTATATGGAGGTTTTTAATGAGTAGAAGTAGAGGAAGAAGATATGACAATGAACCAAAATTAAACATAAAAAAAGTAATAGCTACTATTGTTGCAATTATTGTGTTTATTATGTTTATATTATCTTTAAAAAATCTATTAACAAAAGAAGAAAAACCAAAAGAAGTAGTTAATGTAGAAACATATTTTTCATCAATGCAAGATGGAAAATGGGGAGTTATAAACAATAAAGGAAACAATGTAATTCCGTTAGACTACAATGAAATGATTATTATACCAAATAAAACAAAAGATATATTTATATGTCAAACAGATACAAATTATGAAAATGGAACATATAAAACAAAAGTATTAAATAAAGAAGGAAAAGAAATCTTAACAAACTATAATCAAGTTGAAGCTATTCAAAATTCAGAGAACTCTCAAATATGGTATGAAGATGATGTATTAACATATTTGGAAAATGAAAAATATGGACTTATAGATTTTTCTGGAAAAAAATTGACAGAAGCAATATACGATAAAATATATGCATTACCTGGAATAGAAAAAAGTATAATAGTAGAAAAAGATGGTAAAGTTGGTTTAGTTAGTATAGGTCAAGTGATTTTAGAACCAGAATATGCAGAAATAAAAAGCTTAAATAAAAATAATTCTTCTGCAGGATATATAGTAAAAAACTCAGACAATAAATATGGTGTTATTGATGGTACTAAAAAACAATTATTAGATTTTAAATATGATGAAATAAAACAAGTTTCAGGAAACAATTTATATGTTGTAAAAGAAAATGGCACTTTAAAAGTAATAGACAAAGATGATAACACAAAATTAGAAAACAAATTTGATGATGTATTAGCAATAAATGGAGAAAATGTAATAATAAAAAAAGATGGTAAATGTGGCATTATAGACATAAATGGCGAAACAAAAATACCAACAGAATATGATTCTTTAACAATAGCTTTTGATAAAAATTATATAGCTTCAAAAGACGGAAAATTTGGAATGATAAATTTAGATAATAACCAAGTTGTAGAATTCAAATATACAGCAATGTCTTATAGAACAGAAGCAAATTTTGTAGAAGCAGAAAAAGAAAACTACAAAACAGATATTATAGATAGTACATGTACACCAGTACTTGAAGATGTTATTATTTCAGATGTTGATAATGAAAAAGGTTATGTAAGAGTTAGAAAAAACGATCAATACAAATATTACAACTTTAAATTTGAAGAGAAAAATGCACAAGATATATTAACAGCAAATACTCTATTTTTAGTTAAACAAAATGGAAAATATGGATATCAAAATAAAAATGGTCAATTAGTTGTGGATTGCATATATGATGATGCAAAAGAACAAAATGAATTTGGATATTGTGCAGTAAAAAAAGATGGAGTATGGGGTTCTTTAAAATCTGATGGAACTGTAGTATTAAAACCAAGTGTAAATTTAGATAATAACCTACAAATAGATTTTATAAATGACTGGCATTTATTTGAAGATAGTACACTAAATACATATACAAAATAACAGAAGAAAAAAGGAAGGTAATTCAAATTGGAACTAAAGACAAAATATCAATATACTAATTTTATTTATCCGTATATGATAGATGAAACTAAATACGATAAATATATTTTAAAATTATTGAAAGATAAAAATTGTAAATTTAAACTATTTGAAAAAGAAAAAGATTTAGATATATATAATTTCTTTTTACCATATATTAGAAATTATTTGTTTCCAACATTTGAATTCCGTAATGAAAAACTAAAAGATTTTAAGGAATTGTCTATAGAAACAAAAAGCAAAATAATATCAAAACACAATATGACTTGTTTTGAATATTATTTAGATGAAGATGTTCAAGGAAAAATGGGAGAAGAGAATGGTATATTTTTTGATGTTGAAAAAATAGAAATTATATGCTTTAAAACTGGAATTTGTTTTCTTTCCCTAAAAACACATATAGATGGTACAGAATCTTTTTCAGATATATTAGATTTTAATTATAGATTTAAAACTTTATGTTCAGAATTCTCAAACCTTAAAGATTACGAAAATATAAAAATACAAACTAATTCTTTTAAGGATATAAAAGATATAAAAGAATTTACTCAAATGATTACAGGCGTAAATAAAAAGAAGACATTACTTGAAGAAGAACAATTAGACGATTCACAATTTTACAATTATTCATATATGTGTATAGAAAGTGATAAATGGAATGAAAAAAATGATTTTTCAGGAATTGAAAATGAATTTTTAAAGTATGCAAATGTGTTACCAAGTAATTATGCTTCGGATTTTGATAAACAAAATATTGAACAAAATTTGCATATAATAGAAAAAATGAAATATTCCAAAACAGGGATTACAAAAACCAATTGTAATGTAATGTGTTCTGGAATAGATACTTACAATTATACTAAGTTACCATTCGAATATGAAAATCAATATTTTTATACATATATATTAGTTTTATATAAAAAACTTTTTTTGAAAAAAACAAATGCACAATTTAAAAATTACGATAAAATTGGAAAAATGAGAATTAATTTTATTAATTTTACAAAAGCACTTTGGGAAAAAGAAATTACAATAGATGATACAGGAACTTTGTATTATAAAACATTAGAAAAAACACTAGAATTAGAAGAATTATATGAAG
>ULTP01037473.1_pt1 | contig 56992 bp, 66 predicted proteins | sample 1957721 | NCBI WGS metagenome assembly ULTP01 (sample SAMEA4835737, study PRJEB28245) | human gut metagenome | biome: gut microbiome; material: fecal sample | place: Denmark | collected 2008 | reverse complement strand
GAGCGGCTGGCGCATCGTCTCGAGCACGGCGGGCGAAAACTCCGGCAGCTCGTCGAGAAAGAGCACGCCCGACTGACGGTGGTGTTCAATACGGTATCGCAAATGTGTGTAGAGGGAGTGTAGGTATCCCCCCTACCATTGTGGCCTATTCGTTTGATAATGACGGCTCCTGAAAAGCGTAACGGCAAAATTTTTCTCCGATCTTGGAAATATTGAGTAGCTTTTCAGGTTCAGAACTATCCAGGTTTGACATTATTATACTCCCAGATAGCCTTGCTTCGTTCGTCAACAGCCCTAAAGATATAAGTCGTTCGTGTTGATACGAAAGCTCCATACCATCGATGACACCTCCATGATCGGAGGCTTTTTTCAACAATAAAAGATCGTTAATAAACAACCTGTCAGTTATATCACATAGCTCACAAAATTCGTCCCATGTCAGTTTTTCATCAACATATGCCGCAAAAAACCGAGCTTCTAATTGTGACTTCTTCAAATCGATATTTTTGTTGAGCAGCACCAGCACTCGGCTTAATTCTTCCTCTCTTCGTGAGGGGTTTTGGCTTAGCTTGTTTTTATACTTGTTTAACTTTTCCTCAGAAATACGATTCTCGTTGAACTCCATAAGGAATTGCGCTGTTTGCCGCATAAGATTACGATCGTAGATATTCTGAGCGACTTGTGCTACCGAGTAAATTGTTTTAAGAATGGGAATTTGCTGAACCACACCTGACTCCATAAACGAGTCTATTCCCAATTCACCAATGTCGAGTGTTATGTCGGTAAGGGGACACAACAGACTCTCTTCAAAAGCCGGGACTAATGCATCCATGCTCATTCACCTCAGCATTATAATTCCAAGTATATGTTACACTACTTTTCAGCCCTTTTCAAGCTACAAAGCCCCTGCTGCTTTACTTGACTTTTTCCCGCTCAGAGGTAATATCACACTGTCCTACTGGAAAGACAAGCCGGTATAATAGGGTTGCGCGATTTTGCGCCCCTACGTAGCAGAGTCGGCTGCGGGAAAGGACGGTGATACTATGAAAGGGAAAAATGAGCAGAAAGCCAAATGGAACGGGTCTGTGACCGAAAAGCGGAGGGAGGCTAAACGGCAGAAGATCGACAAGAATTTGAAGGCCGGTCTTACAGTCGAGATAATCCCCGCTCGCTCTGAGTTGGAGCCTGAAAAGGTGAAAACCGTTCGGGTTGCTGCGTATTGCCGAGTCAGCACCGACCAGGATGCTCAGACCACAAGTTATGAGTATCAGGTAGACCATTTTCAGAAGCTGGTCGCTGCCAACCCTGACTGGGTATTGGTGGACATCTACGCTGATGAAGGGCTGTCTGGCACCAATGCGGCAAAACGGAAAGACTTTCAACGTATGATAGCTGACTGTAAAGCCGGGAAAATCGACATGGTATTGACTAAGGACATAAGGCGCTTTGCCAGAAATACCTTGGATTGTCTTTACTATGTGCGCCTGCTAAAAGACCTCGACCCGCCGGTAGCAGTCTACTTTGAAGGCGAAAGCCTAAATACACTGGATGCCAAACAGGAAGCAGTGCTTGCTCTATTGAGTAGCGTGGCACAGGGAGAATCCGAGAACAAGTCAGAAGCTATCAAGTGGTCGTACAGACACCGCTTCTCTAACGGAATCCCCATGATTCCAACTTGGGTGCTCCTCGGTTATACAACGGACGAATATGGAAACATGGTTATTGTCCCGGATGAAGCCGAGGTCGTATCCTTCATCTATGAGAAATATCTCGACGGGTGGTCCGTCAAAGAAATCGCTGCTCATCTGACCAAAGAAGGCATTCCGACCGTAAAAGGTCTGGATGTTTGGCCAGTGGGCAGCGTTTACAATATTCTGCGCAATGAGAAATATTGCGGAGATGTTCTCATGCAAAAGACCTACACGCCAAACTGCCTCACTCACCGCGTTGTCAAAAACAGAGGACAAGTGCGGTCATACAGACTGAGTGACCACCATCCTGCCATTGTCAGCCGAGAGGTATGGACGGAGGTGCAGCAGTGCTTGTCCTCTGGCAAGCGGCGTAGACGGCACAGTGGTGCGGTCAGCAAGCCGTTGAGTAAAATACGCATCAAGACTATAAAGGGTGGCACCTTTAAGGGTTGGTGTGTACTTAATCCAGACTGGCCAGTTGACAGTATCTCGGCTATAGTCACCAAGCTCAAAACCAATACGACAAGAGAAGGAGTCAGTGAAAATGCTTAAGGATTTTACCGTTATCGAGATTCGCAAGCGCGTCGGCCCGATGCAGATGATCATCGAGCCCAAGCGTCTCCGCTTTTCCCGCCATGTGATTGAGGCCCTGGAATACAGCCCGTTTGTCCACTTCCTCATCAACGCCAGAGATAAGAAACTGGCCATCCAGGTCTGCCGCGAAAAGGACGTTCAGGCCACGCGCTTCTCCAAGCCTCGGGAGGAGCAGGGGCAGAAATCCACCCTCGTCCAGAATGAGGCTTTGATGGCCACTCTCCATGAGCTGATGCCGGAGTTGAATGACGGGCAGCGCCACTCCGTCCTCGGTGTGTACAGCTCCCAGGATAAGGCGGTCATCTATGACCTGAAGGACACTGTCATCTGGCATCGGGGAAGCCACAAAAAAGCTGACGCTGACGAAATGGAGGAAGATAACGAATAAGTAAAATGGCCGCTGGTGAGTGTAATGCCCACCAGCGGCCTTTCTTGTATGGGGTTGCTCCTTTACGGTTATAGGCGAGGGTACCCCCCTTGCGGTTATATACGAAAACATAAAGGAGGCCAAAGCCATGAAAGAAAACAAGATTTTAGTTTGCCAGGACTGTTGTAGGAAATTTGTCTTCACCACTGTTCAGCAAGAGCACTTTGAAGCTAACGGGTGGCCAGCACCTAAAAGGTGCCCCAACTGCAGAGCCGCGAAGAAGGAGCGAGCTGCTCGAGCAGAAATCTACGCTTTGATGCGTGGTGGGGATATGAGACTTCACAGCAGACACGGTCGTGGATTCTTTGCGAAGCTCACAGGCCGTTGATCGGCAGTTGACCTATCCCTTGCTTGGATCCCAAAGTCCCTCGGCAATCAGCGCCTCCCAATTGGCGGTGATAACCTTGACGGTCCGGTTGAAATCTACACGGCGATCCTTTCGTACCACTAAACCCTTGTCCAGCATCTCTTGAAGCGCTGCAGCCACCTCCGGCTCTTCCACACCGTTGTGTCTCGCCACAGCCGCCACCGTTCCATTAAAGGATGGAATAATATTGCTTTTGGTTGAGACGTATGCAAGGTTATCAACAATCATAGAATAGCAGGATTTGATGACAGAATCAGAAGTAGGTATCTCATATACTTCCGTCGCCACGTCCTTCAAACGCTTGCTGGTGGCGTTGGTGACACCATAGACAATCACCCGTTTGCCCATCTTCTGAGTTAGGTACTTTACGACAGACTGGAAGTGCCCGTCTCCTGTGAACAATATGTATGTTCCTACATCACTACGCTCGGCAGAAACCTGATAGATATAGTCGAGCATTATAAAATCGGTCATGTCTTTCTTATGGTGTGGAGAGGATTGCTGTGTTGAGATAACCGTATTGGTCATAGCTCGGACACTATTTAGGCTGTCTGCAATAGGCCGCATGGAAAAATCAGCAAAGACCATTACATCTTCGAGCGTGTACTTTTGTTCGAGTTCCTTTCGCCAAGAGACAAGGTCAGGTGTCATGTGGAATAGATTTCGATAGGAATAAAACCAATGTTCATAGTCAATGAAGGCAATGGCTCGATTGGTGTCCGCTGCCTCTTTTCCTCGCCTAAAGAGGGAATCAAGAAAACCCACTCATATACCACCTCAAATTCAATAAAATTCCTGACCGTAGGAGGGCGGCTGGCGAAAAGCCACCCTCCTATGTCCTATTTTAGCACACGGCTCTTTTTCTTGCCATACTAATCGGCATCCGTTTCAACGCAAATTTGCGAGCCATCTAAGAAATGAAAAGCCAAGATACCTCCATTGTTGACCACCACATAGTCCAGGCATTTTCCCACAAGGGACAAGTCGATTGCAGTCAACCTCGCGCCAGCGGTCAATTCAATCATCTGCTGGGCACGAAGCCGTTCCAGCGCATTGCCCTTCTGCATGGTCTCCTCCCATTCAGGGAGCAGCTCCTGTCGGTTGTCAACAAGAGCGTTCCACGCTACCACAAAGGCATTGTATAGAGTTTCCTCTTTGAGGTTTTCGCTGGAGCAGGTCGCGACCCCTTTCTCCTGGTAGCGCTTCCCACACTGCCAGACCTTAATCGACCTGTGGTTTCTGTACCATGTGCGCCTCCAGAACGGAGTGCCACAAACGCCACAAATCACCTTGCAGGAAAAAGGCTGAACATCGGAGTTGCGTCCCCGGAAGCGGATGTTATGCTTTTCGGTATAGCGGTGCCGACGCTGAAGCTCCAATTGGACCGCATCCCAAATTTCAGGCTCAATAATAGGCTCATGGTCACCCTTGACCCTAACCTGCTCTACCTCGCCCTTATTTTTGATAGCCCGCTTATTCAGAAAGTCGGGGGTGTAGGTTTTTTGCAGCAAGGCGTCTCCCATATATTTCTCGTTTTGCAGCATCGCCTGAATCGTGCTCACTGCCCATCGGGGCTGTCCCATACAGCCGGGTACACCTTCGGCCTGAAGCCGCCTGGCAATAGCGTCCGGGTTGAGCCCCTCCCAAATATATTCATAGAACACTCTGCGGACAATAGCCGCCTGCTCCTTGTTGATGACCAGCTTGCCCTTTTCATCTTTGTCGTAGCCGAGAAACCTGTTCGCATTGAGGTGGAGCTTGCCGTCACGGAATTTCTTCCGAATGCCCCATTTGCAGTTTTCAGAAATATTGCGGCTTTCCTCTTGTGCGAGGGAGGAAAGAATGGTGAGCAGCAATTCGCCGCCGCCATCAAGGGTGTTGATGTTTTCCTTCTCAAAGTAGATGCCGATGCCGAGGTCCTTTAGCTTTCGGGTGTAGAAAAGGCAGTCCTCAGTATTCCGGGCGAATCGGGACACGGACTTCGCAATGATAAAGTCTATTTTACCTGCCTCGCAGTCCTCAATCATCCGGTTAAAGTCATCTCGATGGCGGGTGTTGGTGCCCGTGATACCTCTATCAGCGTAAATCCCCACAAAAATGTACTTGGGATTTGTTTTGATGTAGTGCGTGTAATAATCCACCTGCGCCTCATAACTGTTGAGCTGCTCTTCCTGTTCTGTCGATACCCGGCAATATGCAGCTGTCCGCAAGCGGGTATTATCCGTAGCAGAAACAGTGGTCGCTCTTGGTTGGGCTGGGATATGAACAATTGTTCTTGCCATGCTGTCACGCCTCCTTTTTGATGTATGGACACCCCACACGTCGCTCATAATTGCTCTTAGGCACTGGGGTAAAATGCTGGTTGCCGAAATCATCCTTTGACTGAAGGACCGTAGTCGGCTCCGATATAGTCCATTTTTCTGCTTCCTGTGCGGGAACATAGATGCCAGGGCAGGAATTTTTTGATTTCTTCGAGGTGGTGCTACAAGCCCAATATTCTGTGGTTTTCTTGTTGCACCACTTATGATGGAGCACAGCTCCACACCATGGGCAGTAGAGCATCCCGGCCAACAGGTATTGACCGGCCTCGTCTTTTCTGGCGTATGCCACAGGTCGCGCAACTGGTGGTGTATAGTTATCAAGAAGCTCCTGCACCCTCTGCCAGTCTTCACGGGAAACAATAGCTTGGTGATTGTCCTGAACATACCAGCTTTCGACTTGGCCTTTGTTGGGGTGGCGCTGCCGCTTGGTATCGAGGTAGGATTTCTGGAGCATCAGGTCTCCTTGATAAGTCACGTTGCGCAGAATGCGCCGTATCCCTGTGGGATTCCACTGACCACCCTGAATTGCCGGTATCTTGTGGTTGTTCAGCCAGTTTGCGATACCACTGAGCGTTGCGCCTTCAAGAGCAAGGCTGAATATTTGACGCACCACACGGGCTTGAGGCTCATTCACTTTCAACTCACCATAGTTGCCTTCGCAGTAGCCGAAGGTCGCTGCAGTGCGCCGTGAAGGAGTACCCTGGCAGAATTGCCGCTTGTAATGCAGTCGGGTAAGCTCCGCATAGTTGTCACTTTCCCCTTGTGCGAAGGCCGCGAGCACAGTCAGCATCAGCTCACCGTCTGCTGAAAGACTGTTGATGTTCTGCACCTCAAAAAAGACACCGACGCCTCTGCTCTTCAGTGCTCTGACTGTTTTGAGCAAGACCTCGGTGTTTCGTGCAAACCGCGATATAGATTTCACATAGATCAAATCAATGGAGCCCGCCATGGCGTCATGCATCATCTGCTGGAAACCGGGACGTTTCTCCTTATAGCCGGTGACGCCCCTATCAGAATAAACGCCGACAAATTCATAGGCTGGGTTGTGGCTGAGAAAGTCACTGTAGTAGCGGGTCTGGTTTTCCAGTGAGCCCTCCTGATCTTCTGAGTCAGTTGAAACACGGACGTATGCAGCCGTGCGCAGTTTACGTTCCTCGGGAGGCTTCGCTTTTATGATTTTGATTCGCATTTTGTCCCTTCTTTCGCTTTTTCGGTACTGTATTCATCACTCTAAAAGGCGTATTAGTCAAGTAAAACAATCTGCCGAGAGGGTCTGTTTTTTAGGTGAATTTATGCCTATATAAAAAATAGGGGCAGGCAAAGTGCGCCCGCCCCTATTGTCTTACTTCAGCTCACCGGCCTGCATTTTGTCATGGTAACGTTTGAGCACTACGCAAAACTCCTCACGGGTGATAGGGCTGCGGAGCATCAAATCCCCCGTGTCGGTGCCCTCCAGCAGCTTATTGTCAGTTGCCCAGCTCACCGCTTCTTTAGACCAGCTACTCGGTGTATTATCCAATTTCGGCTCCTCCTTTTCCTCCAGGCCAGCCTTGACTGAAGCCCGAAAATCGTCCATAGTCTTACCGTGCTTGGGAAACCAGTGCATCACGTCACCGTGGTTGCTGGCGATACCCCTATCGTGTCCCTCGCAGTGACAAAGCACATCCTTCTCAGTGAGACCGTAGAGCTTGCAGAGATACACACAAAGCTCAACAGCCTCTTGATAAACGGCAGAAAAATACGAGGCATCGGTCAGACCGTCCTCGCAGATTTCAAATCCAATATGCGTTTGATTGCCGGACCCGGCACAGTGCCAGCCTTCGTAGTCCCACGGCAGTGTTTGATAGGTGGCGATGCTCCCATCCTTCAATTTGCCAATGAAGGCATGAACGCAGACCTTTTGACCACCAGGAGCATAGGTGTTCCAGTGGTTGCCGTACTGATTGACGCCAAGCAGCCCATCATCAGGGCCGATGTAACGGCGCAGGGTGGGGTTGTTCGCCCCCGTGGAGTGTACCATGATTCCCTTTGGTTTCATTCTGTTTCCTGCAATATAGCAGGCGTTTTGCGTGAGTAGGAGCTTGTGCAAATTCATTTCTGATCATCCTCCTTGTCCTTCAACTGAGCAAGCATGGTTTTGAGCTTTTCAGGGATGGGTAGGCCAATATTCCCGGCATTCTCCAAAATGGACAGCCCCTCATTGGACAGGTAGAAGAAAATCACGGCAGTGCGTAGTGCCGTGCCGTTCTGAATGACATCCACATCAATGATATTGGCGATGCCTACCAGCAGGAAGATGGCGATCTTCTTTGCGATGCCCTTAAAGCCCACCTCACTCGACAGCTTCTTCTGCACACCAGCGGCCAGAAGGCCGGTCAGGTAGTCGATGACCACAAACGCAATAAGGGCGTAGAGGAAGCCATCCAAGCCGCCAATAAACCACCCAAGCGCCCCTCCAATGGCTGCAAATCCGAGTTGGCAGTAACCTACGATTTCTTTCAACATAAAATTTCCTCCTCTGACTAAAAAATCTGATATGATAAAAGGTGCGGGTGTGAAAACGTGTAACTGAACGACAGTGTTGCGTCTGAAAATAGAAAGAAGGCGTTAAGTGTTCAAAATCACCTTGTCTGCCGCACTCAGGCAGATTTGCACTGAAAGGGAATTGACGTTTGAAGCCGCCTCCCTGAAATGTGGTCTTAACAGCAGATTTTTAGAAGAACTGATTACCACAAGGGCAGATACATCTATTGATTCATTAGAAAAGCTCTGTAATGGATTAGGCGTGACCCCCAATGAGTTACTGCTGGGGAGTCACGCCTACGATGAGTTGACATATCGAAGCCCTTTAGCCGTTACACGAATCCGGGTTTATCAAGGACGCTGGGGCCTTGATGGATACCCGCTCTGCCCACGCTGCGGAATTACCATGGAGCGGGAGTACCAGCGATATTGTGATAGATGTGGTCAGTATTTGGATTGGTCTAACTACGATGAAGCTCAAATAGTAACAAGGCCAGTCCGTTCGTAGTGACTTAATCCAACACCCGCATCTGAATCGTCCCGGATAGAGTAAAGGTCATGGATGGGTAGTTATACATAGACCCAAGGGTAACAGTGCCGTTGGTCGTAATGCTTTCAGACCTTCCACCTATTGATGATTCTCTGCTACTGATGCACCAGCCGCCAAAAGAAGCACCAGTAACACGACACCCGTAGGCGACTCCACCGCCAGAGGCTACCCCTTGACCGTGGTTGGTGAACGGCAGGCCGGTGATGCTGGTGACAGTCGAGGTCGTAGTAGTACTGGAGAAGGTGCCAGAAACACACCAACTGAGAGTAACTAAGCCCCCTTGATAGTTAAAGTGGCCCTCTCGATAGGAGTAAGACCCCGCCCCGCTTACAGCCGGATTCCAAGTCGCCCCAATAGACAGCACTTCATAGTAGGTGCCGGTAAACATCACAGTCACCATGCTTTGAGCAAGCCACCTATACGCGCCGCTGATTCTGACCCCTCCATAAGCGAGGTACGTCAACCCCGTTCCGTTAATGTTTAGCCGTGGCGAGGTTGCAGTGTTCGCATTGGACATAAAGATTGTAACGATAGCGCCAACGGCACGTGTGAAGTTTGCGCAGGTGACAGTTTTGGATGTGGTACCAGCTGATGTCGTACAAGTCCCGTAATAGCACTTTGCAAAGCCAGATACATTTCCGTAGAAGGTGGCATCGCCACTGAATGATACACGACCAGTAAAATAGCTCAGACCGTTGAGCCTTGTTTCTCCGGTCACCTTCAGGTCGGAATCCAAGGTGACATCCCGCCTGAAATGCGCATTCATATCTACGTCCATCCCATCATCTTCTGCCACTTTGCCGAAGGCTATTCCTGTCCCTCCAGCCTTAAAGTCCATGAACACCGCCGCAGTGGAGACTACATCCAAGACGCTGACAGAAGAGAAAGCATCCGTCAGCGTGTAACGGATGTCATAGGAGTATTCTGTAGAAATCAGCCCACCGCCAAAAATACAGGCGACATTGGAACTGAAGTTACCGGGATCCGTTGTCCATGTGCTCTCGGTAGAACGCTTGTACTCGATTTGGGTAGTGACTGAATTGTGCCCGTTGCAGGATGAATACCGGAAACGGTTTAGAGCTTGGATATATGTTCCGTCACCCGAAAGCACGCCATCGCTGGTGCAACGATCAGATTCGTAGCTCGTAAAAGACGGTACGCTGTAGCTTTGTACGGTGATAGAAACAGTGGCGTAGTCTGAGAAGCGGCCTCGTGAATCAGTGACCCTCGCTCGGAAGGTGATGGCCCCGGAGCTGTTCAGAAAGCCTGTGGTCAGAGAACTCTCAGAACTTGAATATCCTCCACCAGTAATACTGTAGGAGCTTATGGTGGAGCCATAAGAGCCAGCAGCGCCTTGGATGGTCACTGTTGCCTTTGATTTAGTTGCCACATACACGCCCCAGCTTGATGGAACGTCACCGTCTACCCTCGTTACAATCAAATCTGAAATGGTCGGCACCACGCTGGATGGAACGGTCAGCGTAAGATAGCTGGTCGACGTTCCAATCTGCGTGGTGCCGTTATAGGTGGTACAGGTGATTGTGCAGGTGCCGGAGATGGCGTTTGGTATTTGATTGCACAGACTCATCAGAGGCGTCCACGAAATGGAGGTGGATGTCGTTCGGCTGGCAATTGTCCCGCTTCTCGCACCAAATGAGTAGGTCAGTGTGTGTACGAAGGCGGTTGAAGCCCGGTTGACTGTCAGCGTCAGCGCAGTGCCTATAGTACCGTCAGGAGCAGTGACTGTAGAGGCACGTGGTATTGTGTCCAGGGTAATGGTCGCCGTTGCCGTGATGGAGTCATAGTAGGTGCCGCTCAGTGTCGCACGAATATAGTAGACTGCGGTGATGGTCAGGGTTTTGGTGCCATCGCTGTTGTGATTGACCACCTGGCTGACAGTATTGAACTGATGAGTGCCGGTCGAATACACACCGGGTGACGAGAAGGTTTGCGTTGTTCCATCTATTGTAATTCGGTTATCTGTACGACCGCTCACCTGAAGAGACCAGTCATTGATGAGCGCGATGCTCACCTGAATGGTAGATGTGTTTGCAGATACGTTCGGGGTCTGCGTCCAGCTGATACTAAGCGCATAGTGTCCGCTACGAATAGACCCGGAAAAAGTGCCGCTGGAAGCCAAAAGGCGCTCACTCCTTTACGTTACGGCGTCTCTCCATTGAATGGATAGATTGCCGGTGGTACGGGGGATGAAGTCAAACCAGCCCCGCTCTTCATTGCCGAGGGAGAGTTTGTTCCTTATCTCGGCATTCGTAATGACCAGGCTCTGATTGGAGATATAAGCAATGGTTTGCCCGTTCTCTTTGAAAGCCAGCTCCTCATTGGACAGCTCTGCCGTGAAAGCATTGCCTACACGCCCCAGCTCAATCAGCGCTCCACGAAATCGGATGTACTCTTCCAGCAGGCTCTGATTGGAGGAGATGGTGTCGATGATGTCGTTGGTGACAGCGGTGAAGTCCATGCGGATCTCCGTGCTGTTCTGCGTGATAGTGGTCTGGAAATCCCGCTGAATGGTCTCCATGTCGGTCTTGGACAAGTAATTCTCAGCAACGGACGCCTTGATCTCCTCAGCCGTTTTTGAGATTTCGGAATAGTTGTCCTGGACTTCCACCTTGACAGAGGAAATGGTCTCCCGAAGGTACTGCTGGGTACCAAGGATATCGTCAAGGGTCTCCCGTTGCCCCTCATTGACCGTCTGGCTCAGTGTCTTCCTGGTCGTGCCAAGGGTGACCTTGGAGCTTTCCGGCTTTTGCAGGTCAAGCTCCAGTTTCTGGACGGTCATGTATTCGTCCAGGCCATGCGGCTCAGAAATCACTCTGATAGAGTCACCAACCTTGATGCGCTCGATTGACACGTCCACCAGATGCAGGTCGATGGCGCTCAATGTCAGGGTCACGGTTGGAAGCTGCTGACTGGCCAGCTGCTCATAACCTTTGGAGAGCAGGTTGGAGGCCACGGTCACGTCATCGAACTCAACGGTTTTCACGATGCGTCCAAATAGAGCAACAGCATCAGCATCCTCGATATAGTCCTTTCCGTCATTAACGGCTTCAACGGTGAGACGCTCGTCAGTCTCTTCATTCTTCGCACCGAGCGGAATAAGCACGGTTGCGATATCCTCGCCACGGATAGCTTGCGTCAGATCAAGAATGTTTGAGCCAAATTGGATAACCTGCGGATTGACATTGGCATAGTCAGTCACATAGTCTATGACTCGAGCACCGTCCACCCGGCGAGTTCGGATATAACCACCCAGCCTGTCAAGCAGTTTCTCTTCAATGGTCGACCAAGTCGACTCATAGGAAGAGTAGCGATAAAGGCTGTCATTGGGGTCAGTGACGTTTACAGTGCCCACCGTGAACTGCTTGTCCTCACCGACATCGGAGTTGTGGTTAGAAATCAGGATTCCGAAATACTCAGCGACCGGGGTGTTATGATATTCCGCTGGCCTTTGAATGCTGTCCAGCAAGAAAGCCAGCTCACCTTCGCAGGTTACGGTCATAATATTTTGAAAGTCACCCTCCATGTTTAGTGCCCGGAACGAGCCGAGCCACTCGCCATCCTGGTACAAGGCGATCTCGGATTTCATCTTTTGTATCGCGCTGTACATGGGGTGTGTCGGTGCGATGCGAAAGGACAGGCTTCCCGTCTTATTGACCTCAAATTCGCACTGGAGGTCTGCGAGAGCATAATCAGGGTTGCGAAGGTCATAAAGCAGTGCCCCATCACAGAAAAGCTGATACACTTACAGGCACCCCCTTTGATACGAAAACTTGATGCTGGCCGCACCGCTCACTGTGAAGGCTGTCTCACCTTCAGGGAGAATGATGCTCGGGAGTGTCTGCTCGCCCGAAGACAAAGCATAGGTCACCGTGCCAATAACGAGGTTACAGTCTGTATCCACGGTAATCGTGGGGCAGGCAGGCTTACGAGTGTTTATAAGCACCCCGGATATTTCAGTGCCGGATGCGGCTTCCCACTCGCAGGAATAGACCTCCTGCTCATAACGGAATGGGTCGGAGTCCACAGTAATCAGGAGCTGCCCAGCAGTTCGGAGGCGTTGCGGACCGGACACACTGGCACGACCGGTGTAGTAGTGGTCAGGGTCATCGTCGAAGGTCAGCTTGACAGAGCGACCATGGATATAATCAAAAATGTGGAGGCAGGTGTTGTACCAGTCCTCCACACTTGTGCTCTTTGCGAGCTGGAGCTTTATGGTTCGGTTCGAGAAGGACACGTCACCTGTCAGCACCTCAGATAAATCCAACCTTCCGTTTCGACCGGGGATTTCCAGATAGGTTGTGTTCGGCTCTGGAAGTGAGATGATGTCAGAGTTGGTGATGACAGCCCGCCAATCCCGCAGCGTATGCTCATCGTTTATGAGTACCCCTTGGAAAATGCTGCTCATCGGTTACCCCTCCCACTCCGAATGTTGTAGTCAGCCAAGCCAGCGTCTATGTTGGGCAGGAGCCGACCAACCAGGATTCCATCGTCAAGATAGATACCCTTCCCACTGTTTGCGGCGATGACCGCCAAATACTGCTCCATGTTGGAAGTGTCCAGTCTGGTAGTGAGGATGCGTTCCAGCTGATCATAAAACCCCTTCAAGGGCAGGATGGCTTCAGGACCCGCTTCGCCACCGGCCATCAGGTTTGTCCCATTCATGCCAAAAATCGTGGGCGAGTCCATAATGCCGCCTTCTCTATACCAGTCAATCGACAAATGCGGTACACTCGGGGGTGCAAGACTGAACTTGCCTGTGATGGAAAAGTGGGGCAGTTTGATTTTGGGGAACTCAATCTTCATGCCAGAGAAGAAGCCGACGATTTTGTCCACAATACCCTTCACGGTATCCCTGGCCTTTTCAATCGGCTGAACGATGGCGTTCTTGATGCCATTCCAAACATTGGTCGCCGTGTTCTTGATGCTGTTGAACACGGTGGACACCGTGTTTTTTACCGAATTGAAAACCGTGCTGATGGTATTTCGAATGCCATCCACCACGGTGGTAATAGCGGTCTTGATACCGTTCCATATGGTAGTCACGACGGACTTGATTGCGTTAAACACAGTAGAGACAACCGAGTGGATAGCATTCAGTACTGTCGAGATACGCTCATATATGGCGCCCCACACGGTGCTGAAGAAATCCCTGATAGCAGTGAAAATCGTGGTGATGACCGAACTCACAGCATTCACTGCCGTAGAAACGGCGCTCTGGATAGCGTTCCATGCGCCAATCAGGATGTCTTTGCAATTCTCCCAGATGAACTGGAAAGGTAGGGAGATGATGTCCACGGCAGCTTCCAAGATTGAGCCAATGAACATTACTGCGGTCTGCACAACATTGCAGATCGTGTTCCAGACCGACTGGATGTGCTCCCACAGGCCGGTGAAAAAGGATTTCAGACCCTCGATTGCCACGCCGATGGCATTCACGACATTTTGAAAGATGTTCTTTGCAGTCTCTACTATCGTATTCCAATTCTGTATGATGGCTATGATAGCAGCGATGGCCGCAGCTACAGCTGCAATTACACCTATGACTGGGAGCAGGGAAATGTTTAGCGCTCCAATGGAAACTGCAATGGCGGCTATAACAGGGGTCAAGGCAGTAAAGGCAGCAAGTAGCACGCCAAGGATGACTACGAAGTTCTGAACAGGGCCGGGCAGCTTACCAAACCACTCGCTGACCTTTTGAATAGCGGCAGTGAGCGGCGGGAGAACTGTGTTTGCAAGCTCGGTGATACGCTCCCCAAGGGGTGCCAGCGCCTGCTGAACCTTGCGGGTGTTGGACTCCAGCTGCTCGGTTGAGGTCATCGTCTCATCAAGCATTCCGTTTGCCGCTTCTCCGACGCTGTCGTAGGTGTCACCAACGGACGTGAGCGCCGTGATGAAGCGAAGGCTACCGTCTTCGGCCATGGTGCCGAATGCAGTAGCCGCCATGTTCAATGCTTCCTGCTGATTCGTGCAGGAGGCAATGTCCTGCACTATGGAGTCAATAACCTGCTTTTGTGTTGCCTCGCCATTCTGCCACGCTGTAAAGAAATCCTGTGTCCGAGTTGAGAAGGAACCGATGGCCTCGCCAATGGTACCATCCACCAATCGGGTCGTGACCTCATTGATGGCATCATTGACTTTATCCAGGTTATACGCACCGTTGGAAAGGCCGTTGTCCAGCAGCTGGAAGTATTCAGAAGCAGAATATCCCGCTTGGGCGAACTTGCCCGCATACTCACTGAGGTTGTCACCCAGCTCGTTTGTCTTGTCCAGGCCATTCTGGGTGCCGACCACGATATAGTCCATGGCCTCCTGTGCAGTAAGGCCGAATTGCACCATGAGGGAGTTGACACCCCTCAGAGTTTCATTCATATCGATACCGTACAGCTCGTCCAGCCTGAGTGCCTGCTGAGTAAGGTTGGTGAGGTCGGTATCGTTGAGGTCGCCCAGATTTCGCTTTACAAGAATGAGGGCGTCGGCAACGCTCTCCATGCTGTCACCGACGCCGTTTCCATATACGTTCTCGATAATGGCGGCAGAGCGTTCTGCTGCCTCACCGGTCTCTCCAAAATAGGCAGACACTTTGGAGGATGCCCTCTCCGCATCGGAAAAGGCATCCACAGCGGCATTGCCCAGCTCCTGCAGTTTGTCGCCCACACCTGAAAGCTGATCAGCCGCTTGGATGAGTGCAGAGCCTTTGGTCGCATCTGCTATCCCACCGATACTCTCGGAGGTCTTATCTGCGGCATTGCTGGCCTCCCGAAGCTGCTGGATGAGATTGGTGATTGCCGTTCCATCATCCACAGTGTCGATGGCATCAATAAGCTGCCGCACATCGGCACGGCCCCCAGTTGCTGCAGAGCCAATTTTCTCGATGGCAGTCTTCAGCTGGTCGGAAGAAGCACGGCCATTCTTGATGGCGCGTACCAACTGATCGCCCAGCACATCAGCATAGTCATCCACTGTAGTGCCGGTAGCCTGAAAGAGCTTCTCCAGCCTCTGTGTGTTTGTTCCGAGTCTATCCTGCTCTGTCTGCAAGTCGGTCAGGTCATTTTGGTATTGGGTCAGCTTGCCACGGGTCTCTTCGATCTCGCGCTGGAATGCCTGATATTTGTCCTCACCGAGGTCGCCGCGCTGAAAAGCAGCTGCGACCTGTTCCTGCGCGGCCTCCAGAGCAGAGAGCTTCTCTTCCGTCTGGCTGATGGCCTGGGAAAGAAGCTCCTGCTTCTGGGTCACAAGCACAGTGTTGGTGGGATCCAATTTCAGCAGGCGATTAACATCGTTCAGCGCAGACTGAGTCTTGCTGATGGAAGAATTGACGCCCTTTAGGGCTTTGTCCAGACCAGTCGTGTCACCACCGATCTCAATGGTGATGCCCTTGATTCGATTTGCCAAAGCCCTCGCCTCCCTTAAAATCTATCGAAATCTTCCTGTGTGGCTACCTGCCGGTATTTCACCCCATCATTAGCCCGCTCCGTCCACATATCTGTGACCATGCCGATGGTGAGCAGGTCAAGGTCACGGATAGAAACGCCGATCTCAAGACACCGCAGAAGGAACAGGGGCGTTGTCATTTCCCGCTCACTTCTGCCAACCCTTTTTTTGCGGCCACATCCGTCTGCACATTGTCGCTCCACATGGCCAGCAAGTCGGGCATAATCTCATAGATGGAGAAGATCTCGAATTGGTCGAGCCACTCATTGATGTCCTGGGGGATGGTGTTGTCCGCATGGTATGCCATGATGTAGGCCAGATTTTCAAAAATCTCGAGGTCATCAATGGCAAACTCGTCCCCAGTCTCAGCATTGGCTTTGAACGACTTCTCCAGCTTCGATAGGTCACGAAAGATGTCCCGTTTAAACTTTGCTCGGTACAGGCGGGGGACCGTAGCGGAAGACCGGAACATCACTGGCTTGCCGCAGACCATGATCTCGCGCTTGATCATACGCCACCTCCGGCCTCAGTGACCGGTACCATCTCGTACACTGTGGAGTACCAGCCGTTATAGGTTGCGGTATCTGTGGTGTCGCCGGTGCGAGCTTTGACCATGCCATCCGCACGTGGGTCAGCAGTCAAACTCAGAGTCTCCGTTCCGGGTTCGATGGTGTCCTCCTTCGTCTCGGACTCGATGGAGGGACGGGATGCCGTGCAGTTGTAGAGCACGTGGCGAATGGCGTTCACATCACCGTCGAACTCAAACAGCAAGGCAAACTTGACCGATTCGGCGTTGTTGCTCTGCTCAATGAGCACACCATTCTCGTCAAGAGTCTCCTGAAGGATCTCCTCACGAAACCACTCGGGGATAAGGGCAATCTCAAGGTCACCGCTGTATCCGTTGTTGGTCACTGTGCGGAAATACACGATACCGTCCGCATAGAACGGGCTGGACTCACCTTCGGCACTCAGGCTGATGCTGACTGCGCCGGGGATAGCCTGCGGAGTAGCGTAGCTATAGGTAACCGCTCCGTCTTCACCGGGGGTCTCCGTCAGCTTCGCCGCATATACGTTTTTCAGATTGTATTTGACTTTGTTGCCCATATAGGTCAGACCTCCAATTCATATAAAACTTCGTACAGCTTCTCCGACTCGATGTAAGTTTCGGTTTTATCGTAGAAAAGCCCCGCTCCATCGAGCAGGGCTTCAAGCTGCGCCTCTGTTTCCGGGCTTTTTTCGTCCGTGTACAGCTCAATATCCACCTGCATGACCTTAAAATAGGCAATGCCATCGGCGGCAAAGTTGTCCGAGCCAGGGGAGAGATACAGTAAAAAAGGCGGGTCAGGAGCCTCGCCTTCCGCAAAATGGTGGTAAGCCAAGGGAATACCCATGCCACGCAAAAGCGCAGCCACTTCCTGAAGCGTCATCCATCCAACCCCCTTCTGATGCGCTTTTCCAGCTCATCGACCGCATACTCCTCTGCCGGGGCAATATGGGGAGTGCCCTCCACGCGCCCACCACCCCGTTTCGCATGGCCCTTCTCCAAAAGATGTGTCAGACCTGGTTTCTTGCGGTTGTATACAGTAACGGTCAGCTTCCCACTGCGGTCAAGCGTCTTCTTCGCCGCCCAGCCCTTCCGGTATTCACCGGAGCGGACCGGGGATGTGTCCTCCACCTGTTTGGTGGTCTCTTTGGCCACACTGTTTACAGCTTCACGAACGGTATCTTCCGCAAGGTCACGGTATTCTTCCAGTGCGTCCATAACCGCAGAGGCAAGATCTCCAATTGGCGTTTTCCTGCTCATGACCGTTCCACCCGCTCTCCTGTCAGCTTCAAGCGCTGGTGTCGGAACTGGACATCATCAACGGTTATGAGGTTATAAATTCTGCCTGCAAACAAAATGCGAAATTGAGAGCAGTCCAGGTCTGCCAGCTTCTCGCACCAGCGTATAGTAAACACCAACGTATCGCCGGGGAGCGTCTGGCCTGCGGCCTCATACTCCTTCCCGGATGAGAGGTTGACGTAGGCGAAGCAGGTGTGGTAGTCGGTCCAGGCGTTTTTCCTGTTCCCGATTTCGTCCGTGGTCACCGTGGCCTTCTGGATGGTGATACGCTGGCGCATTGCACCGACTTCCATCATCAGAAAATCACCTCCCGCTTACCAGAAAGTATAGCTTTCAGCATTCCAACCAGCTCAGTCATGTTGGTCTCGCCCCGGCTGTCAAACAGATAGCTGACCGCATAGAGGATAGCGACCCGCACTGTGTCATCTTCGGGAAGGTCTTTCCGCAGTATGGTCGTACACAAATCCTCTGCGGATGCTATCAGGGAGAGCAGCAGGTCATCCTCTTCATCGTATTCGATTTTCAGATAGACCTTTGCCTCCTCCAGAGAAACCAGCAATGCGGTCACCTCCACTTAAAAATGAGGCTCCGGCGAGACGACCCACCGGAGCCTTGTCGGGATAATCAGCCGCCTGCACCAGCAGCCATGGTCAGAGTCTTCACAGCCTCGGGCAGGATGAGCTTGCCATCCACACGCTCGGAAGCGAGGAAGCCAACCTGACCGTTCGCAGCGTACAGCTCGTTCAGGCGCTTAAAGGAGCGCCCCTGGCGGTCAGCGATCCAGTAATAGGACAGGTCGCCAAATGCCATGACCTTTGCCCCCGCCGCAATGGTGGGAACATAGGCAGAGGTGTAGAGCGGACGATTCAGGATCATGTCGGGCACACCGATCTGCACAGAGGGCTGCCAGATGTAGTTGCCGTTGTTGTCCTTCAGCTTGCGCAGGGCTTTGACAGTGGCGTCGTTCAGCAGCCACACGGCACGACGACGGTAGGGGGACTTCAGGGAGTGGTAGAGGTCCATCACGTCATCAAAGGTGATGGCGGTCTGGCTGGACACAGTCACACCGGCAGAAGCGCCGCCCGTGGCATTGAAGATGCCCGTGGGCTTGCCGGTACCGTCACCAACGAAGAAGGCTTCCTCTTCCTTGGCTCCGATACGACGGGCAAACTCACGGGCAATATAGGTCTCCAGATTGAAGGCCGAGTCATTCAGCAGCTCATCAGACACCTTCATCATGGTGGCCAGCTTGTAGGCAGAAATGGTCACCTGTCCGAAAGCATCGTCATCCTCGGGGAAAGCGCCCTCCTCGTCGATCCACGCCGCCTCACCCTTGGAAGAGACGACGGGAATCTTGCGATCACCGGAGTTGGTCTGAATGATAGTGGCCAGGGAACGGAAGAAGTTTTCCTCCTCCAGTCCCTCAACGAGGGTACGCTCAAACTCGTCGGGAACGAGGTAACCGCCCTCAGTGTCTGTGCCAACCTGCAGGGCGTTGCGCACATCAAAATAGTTCTTCTTGCGCATAGCATCCCAGAATGCCTGACGGTACTCATCGGTGGCACGGCCGGTCTTTTCCTCTCCGGTCATAGCCGTGCCGGGCTTATTGGTGATAGGGTTGCTGGTGGGCTTAGACAGCTCCAGGTCAATCGCCGCCTGACGCTCCAGGCGGTCGATCTCTTTGCCGAGCGCCACCACATCGGCCTCCATCTTGTCATAGGTGGCGGTATCCTCCGCAGAGAGCAGACCGTCGCCGCCACGCTTGGTGTCGAGGAATGCCTTAGCAGCTTCCCATGCCTTTGCGCGCTTCTCACGCAGTTCCAGAATTTTGTTCATTATGGTTTTCCTCCAATCACTTATTTCAAAAGCTCCAGCCGCTTATCCAGCTGGTCAATGGGGGTCTTCTTCTCAGGCTTTGGCGGGATGAGCTTCGAGAGCAGGGAGTTGGTGACCGCCATGCGGGAAAACATGATGGCCTCCGGCTTGTCCTGTTCCTGAGTCTCTTCACCTTGGCCTGTGGGGGAATCAAAAAGGATGCCATCAGCGAAGCCCAACTCCACGGCTTTCGTGGCGTTAAACCAGCTCTCGGCATCCATCAGATGCGAAATCCTCGCACGGCTTAGATTGGTCTTGATTTCATAGGCGTTCATGATGCTCTCTTTTACCTCGGAGAGCATATCAATGGCCTTCTTCATCTCCCCGGCATCACCAATCACAATGGTGGCGGGGTTGTGGATCATCATCATGGCGACCGGCGACATGAGCACTGTGGTACCCGCCATGGCGATGACCGAAGCTGCTGAAGCGGCAAGCCCGTCGATCTTGACAGTCACATTGCCGCTGTAGTCCATCAGCATATTGTAGATTTGGGCTGCGGCAAAAACGTCACCGCCGGGACTGTTGATCCAGACGGTGATGTCCCCGGTACCGGCATTCAGCTCATTTCTGAACAGAGCCGGGGTCACCTCATCGCCGTACCAAGTCTCATCGCTGATCTCGCCATTTAAAAAGAGCGTCCTCGTTTCGGGGACGCCCAAGGCTTCATCAGCATCATTTTTGACCCAATTCCAGAATTTTCGCTTCATGGCCTTACCTCACTTTCTCTTGGGGTGTGTTTCTCTGGGGTGGTTGTGGATTCTGTTGTGTGGTGGTATCTCCGGCACCCGCAGCGAAGGCTCCGGCATCTTTCAGCCGGGTCATGTTACCGTTTATCAGATACAGGTCACCGCCCTCTTCCGCAGGGATGGGATTCAGGTCTTCCATCTCACGAATGTCGTTTGCGGACATCCAGCCGTTCTGTCTGGCGGTAGCGTATCCGTTCATGCGGGAAGCGTAGTCACCTCGCAGCAGGCCATCTACATTGAGCTTTATGAAGTAGTCCTTCTTCTCCTGGGGAAGCAGCAGAGACCGTTGAAGTGACTGCTCCCATCGAATGACCCAAGGATCGAGGGTATACATCACAAATTCCAAGGACTGCTGCTCAATGTTAGAGAAGCTCGATTTGTCCAGGTCGCCAACCATGTGAGGAGGGATGCGATAAAGTCGGGCAATCTCATCCAGCTGAAACTTCCTGGTTTCAAGGAATTGACTGTCCTCCGGTGGCAGTCCCACCTGCTGGTACTTCATACCCTCTTCCAGCACGACCACCTTGTGGGCGTTCTGGCTTCCCTGATAGACCGCATTCCATGAGTCACGCACCTTGGCAGGATCTTTCAGGACGCCGGGGTGCTCCAGGACACCGCCCGGTGTAGCTCCGTTGGCGAAGAAGCTGGCTCCATATTCCTCGCAGGCGATTGTGATACCCACCGCATTTTTCATCATGGCAATGGGACTGTATCCGACCAGTCCATCAAAGCCAAGTCCGGGGATGTGAAGCACATCCTGTGGTGCCAGAGCAATCTGCCCGTACTTCTTCATATTGGGATTGAGGTCGCTATCCCTTGTGTAGAGATAGACCAGCTGACCATTGCTCATCCGCTCTACAGTCATTTTGTTGGGGAGCAGTGGGTAGAGGGCAGTAACACGTCCAGCTCCATCCCGGATAATCTGCGCATAGGCATTGCCCCACAGCAACAGGTGGGTCATCAGTGTCTCCCGGAATACGAACGATGTCATTTCCGGGTTTGGCTCGTCATGCAGCAGGTGGAACAGCGGATGGTCGTAGACCCGAGTCTTGTTCCTGCCTTCGTAGCGGTAGACGTGTAGCGGAAGCGATGCGATGGTTTCCGCAAGCACACGCACGCAGGCATAGACCGCAGTGGTTTGCATAGCCGTGACCTCATTGACGGACTTGCCGCTGGTCGTGGGGCCGAACAGGAAGGAATACTGTGACCCAAGGTAGTAGTTTTTAGGCTTGTCTCTCGCCCGAGCAAGTCCAAGCAATTCACGAATACCCATAGAGCACCTCCATGAAAAACTAATTATTACCTGATGCGCAATGCACAGCTTTCTGACCTTGGTATTTCCATTTACGACGGATTATGATATAATATCTGTACTTAGTGGGGGTGATCCGAATTAGCAACAGAGTTGACAAGCCCAAGAAAACTTCGGCAGATTTAGTCGCTATGCTCAGGGATGAGAAAGGCGTCGGATTCAGCATAGTCAGCGAAACCGATGCTATCATATATTTTCAGGATAGGAACAATTATCTCCGCACAGCTTCATATAGGAAAAACTATCTGAAGCATACTGATGGCGCAAAAGCTGGTAAATATATCAACTTAGAGTTTGCTTATCTCAAGGAGTTATCCACTGTTGATATGCACTTGCGTGGTCATTTGCTACAAATGTGCATTGATGTTGAGCACGCTCTTAAGGTTGACTTGGTATCTAAAATAGAGCGGGACTCAACCGAAGATGGCTACACAATAGTTGATGACTTTCTGAGCCAGTATAATCACATCAAGCGAAGCATTGAACGGAAAGCTGGAGCAATCTTTACCGGAGACCTGATTGCGAAGTATTTCGTGCTGAAAAACAATGCCGCCCCCGGTGATCCACCGCGCTATGAAATTGTCTCAGTTGACTGCCCAATATGGGTGCTGGTTGAAATCATTACGTTTGGCGATTTAGTCAAACTGTATAATTTCTACTGTGGTCGTCATCCCGGTGGCATGAAACCACTTGATGAAAACATATTAAACCCGGTACGGAGCCTACGAAACGCTTGCGCACACAATAACTGTTTACTCACATCTCTTGCTCCTCATACCGGAACAGCCCCAAATTCAAAAATATCCCTTTTTGTTTCTCGAATGAGTGGAATTGGAGATATGATGCGAAGGAAGAAACTGAAATGTAGGCCGCTGTTCGAGATTGTCTGTCTTCTGTACTGTTATACAAGAGTGGTTTCGGACGATGTGCGAAAGAATAGGCTGGATTCTTTGAAGGCATTTGTTGATGGGCGGTTGGTGCGGCATATGGGCGATTACTTTGCCCAAAATAATCAGATAACCACAGCTCTCTTTTTCCTTCAAAAAGTCGTTGACAATTTAGCCTGATTCGCATATAATAATAGCGCAATCAAAAAGCATAGCTTTTGTGGGGGACGATGCCATAGGCATTGTTCCCCATTTTCGTTGTGGCCGATTTGCTTTATGGCAAATCGGATTTTTTTGTTTCAAAGTACGAACAGGCCACGCTCATCATACACACTGGAGCTGTCGCCTTCGTGTCGGATACAGCGGTCCAGCGCCATAATGAGCGCCACGATACCGTCGATTTTCTCGGTGGACTTATCCTTGTCGGGCTTGATGTTCCCGGCAGGGTCTTGGCGCATGACCACATTTTGAGCCATCCACCTCAAGACCGGGTTGCCGCCATGAATGACGTTCCCCTCCATCAAGAGCTTGAACAGCTCCTTGCTTGGAGGGGACATATCTTTATAGCCTTGACCGAAGGGCACCATCGTGAAACCGTCATCCTCCAGATTTTGAATCATCTGCGTGGCGTTCCACCGGTCTACTGCTATCTCGCGTATATCGTACAGCTTTGCCTGCTCCTCGATACATTTCTCTATAAAACCATAATGGATGACGTTCCCTTCGGTAGTCATGATAAAACCCTGCTGCGCCCATACATCGTAGGGAACGTGGTCACGGCGGCAGCGGAGCTCCAGCGTGTCCTCCGGGAGCCAGAAATACGGAAGAACGATGTATTTCTCTTCCTCGGACCGTGGTGGAAACACCATCACAAATGCTGTGATATCCGATGTGCTGGACAGGTCAAGACCTGCATAGCACACACGGCCTTTGAGCGTGGCAACGTCGATTTGGGGATTTCCTTTATCATAGATTTGGTCCGGGATCCAGCAAACCGTGGACGATGTCCAAATATCCAGACGGAGCTGCTTGAAGATGTTCTCCTCTGCTGGGTTGTCCTTTGCCGAGAGGAATGCGTCCCGCATCCGGTCAATGCCTATGGTGTGGCCGAGGGATGGGTTCGCCTTGTACCAGTTGGCTTCATCCGTCCAGTCATCATCGTCAGCAAGGCCGTAAACCACCGGATAGAAGGACGGGTCGATTTTCCTGCCGTTCATCAAATCCAGCGCGGTGGTGTGCAGCTCATAGCAGATGCTGTTGCGGTCGGTGCCAGCAGTTGTAATAATGAAAAACAGCGGCTGCTCACGGGCATCGCCGGAGCCTTTGGTCAGCACATCGTAGAGCTTCCTGTTCGGCTGCGCGTGTATCTCGTCGAACACCAGGCCGCTCACGTTGAATCCGTGTTTGGTTCCGACCTCGGCACTGAGCACCTGATAAAAACCGCTGTTGCTGTAGTTCACGATTCGCTTAGTGGCACCCATGATTTTGCAGCGCCGCGTGAGGGCGGGGGACATTTCCACCATCTGCTTCGCAACGTCAAAAACAATGGATGCCTGCTGGCGGTCGGAAGCGGCACCATACACCTCGGCAGACATCTCATTGTCCGCAAAGAGCAGGTACAGAGCGATTGCCGCAGCCAGTTCAGATTTCCCGTTCTTTTTCGGTATCTCCACGTAAGCGGAACGGAACTGGCGCTTCCCGTCTGCCTTCACAACGCCAAACAGGTCGCGCACAATTTGCTCCTGCCAGGGCAGAAGGGTAAAAGGCTTCCCAGCCCACTTGCCCTTCGTGTGGCGCAGATTGCGGACAAAGGCGACAGCCCGGTCAGCCTTGGTTTTATCGTAGTGGGAAGTGGGGAGCATAAAACTCGTTGGCGTATATTGATAGCCCATCACACATCACCGCCTAACAGCTGCTCCATCTCGTCCTCTGAGCCGCTACTGTCCGCGCCAGCCACTATGCGGCTACGGGAGGAGGGGGTCAGGCCAAACTGTTCACAGAATTTGAGCATGATTTTCTGATTCGTCTGAGCAATCGACACCTGGGGGATCTGCTGCAGATAGCCATTGGGTGTGCGTACCATGGAGCCGTGCTGGGAGATGAATTCCTCTGCCTCTTTCCAACGGGCGTAGGCTTGGCAGTAGCCTGCAAACGCCGCCATGTCCATTTCGGTCAGAAGCCCCATGGCTTCCAGAACCTTCGCCATACGTTTCCACTCGCGTTTGGCCTCGTCCTCCAGCCAAGCGGGACAGCGAGGGGCTTTTTTCTGTGGCTTTGGCTCATTCTTATTGAGAGGCCGACCACCGGGGTTGCCCTCCAGCTCCTTGATTGCCGTGGGAATCGGCTTTCTGCCCCTCTGTGCCATGAGCCTCACCTCCAAAAATGGGCAAAAAGAAAGGGCTTCCGAAGAAGCCCGTATACTTATCTATAAAAGAGGAACAGCCCCGCAGGGCTGCCCTTCTGTTCAGTTATACTGTTTTAGGATTTTCGCATAGGCTGCGTTCGTATCCTTGCCGATGGGCTTAATGTCCCAGCCCCTATCATAGTTTGCAACGATGTGTCCATCTTTCCGAAGCTCCAGCTTAGAAATACGCCCTTCGTTGATACCAAACTCGCTGCCCTCATCAAAGTGCTTCACGCAGTAGGTGAATCCGTCTATCTTGCCCTTCGTCCACATATTATTGTCCTCCGTTTTCTTTGTTTTCCCTTTCGGTGTGTACATATTCGCTCTAATAGGTCATAATAGCAAGTCAATTCAAGGGCATATAGTACACAAAGATGAGGGGCAAGATTAGTGTTTAATGCACTAAAGAGGATTGTATCATATTTTGATACATTCCTCTTTTCTCTTTAGGCTCTGGCAGGAAGGACATCCACCAGCCAGCCAACACCTTTGTGGGTAAGGCCGGTGGCCTTTTCCAGGACATCCTCGTCCTCCTCAACGTAGTGGACTCCCTTGCCAATCTTGATGAAGCGGGCATCCTCATAACCGGGGATGTCGGTGCGGTAAATGTAGGCGCAGCGGGTCTCACCGTTGTAAGACTTACCGTCCCAACCGTTGAATGAGAACTCGATCCGTTCCTTGGTCTTAGTGAAGTGTGCTTCAAAGGTCGTGCGATTAATGGCAATGCGGTCGATCAATTCGAACTGCTCTCTCAAGGTCCAAGGGTGCTTCATTTTATGTTCCTCCGTTTTCTTTGTTTTCCCTTTCGGTAGTCACATATTCGCTCTAAAGCACCATAATATCAAGTTAATTCGACTCATATAGCGCACGATCATGAAGCCTTCATTTTGTGTTTATTATGTGTGGTCTACACCGATTCCAAGAGCCAAAATCTCTTCATCCGTCAGGCCGATGCAACCATGGAGTGTGGGATATAGGTCGTTGTGACCAGCTGCATCGATGATGTACTCCAGCGCACAGGAAAGTATCTCCTCCCGTCGTTCCGCAGTGATGACCGGGGCACAAAGGTCGGCTCCGTACACCATGTTCAGGGACCCACCGGTCTCCCAGCTGACCATAATGCTTCCGGTATCGTCAACCCCCCGCACGACACCCAGTGTCCCCACCGGAGGTGCCTGGGGGTCATCCATCCGCAGGAGCCGGACCCGGAGGCCGGGCGGGTAGCTCTCGCGGATGAGTGCTACCACGGAAGGGTCGGGGAAGGTCATCGTGTTTCACCGCCTTTGCAGTTGTGAATGATTTCTATAATCTGCTCCTGCTCATCAGCCGCGACCCCGATCTCTGTGAGAGCCTCCCTCGTACCGCAGTCGGGGCAAATGAGGGTCATGTTATCCTTACGGGACAGTGCCGGAGGCTCGGAATATGGTCGACCGCACCTCGGGCAAATGGTCATTCGGATTGTCATAGGTTTCATCAAGAATCCACCTCCCCAATGCTGTAATCATATGCGATTTTTAATGTCTTCGGGTCAAAGCCAAAATCCCGATATCCAAACGCACACGTTTTCATATAAGTCTGGGATGGCTTCCCGAGTTTGTGGTCCTCATGCATGATGTAGACAAACGCCTTTCTCATCTTGGTCTCTTTGGAGCCAAAATCTGTCACAGGAAGTCGCATATCAGCCTTGTAGTAAAATCTCGGATACCCCTCATAGATATCCAGCATCCTTTCATCCTCGGGGGTCACAGACCAAACACCGACCGGTACCTCGTAACCTTTTGCTGGTTCGATGGTGAGGTAGGAGCCGGTTTTACTGCCTTTGAACATGAGTCGGTAGTCTTTTATAACCCCAGTGCCCACTGCCTTCGCGCCAGGGCAACGGTGCGACATTTGGAATTTATCCAGGTTGCTCCCGTAGGCGAGATATAGTTTTCTGCTTTTCGTATTCATAACAGCCATCCTTTCTTGGGGAATACCCTTCTACCACCTAAAGGGCGGTCATGCCGCCCAATAGTGGTCTGTGGGGTCGATTCCCTCAAAAACGGGGCCTTGCAGTCTCGTCCCTGCCTTCCCTTCAAGCAGCCCGACCGTTGCGGAAGGCTGCGTCACCACCGAGCCGCTTGGTCAGGATGTAGCGGGCGGTCTGGAACTCGTCCCCGATGAAGCCCAACCGAAGGAGCCAGGTGCGCATGGCGTACTTGGGGTTTTCATTCTGCTGAGGCTTGGGGCTTGCGGTCTTGACCTCCTTGGCCATCTGGCTCAGGGCAAGGCAAAGCTGGATGTAGGTGCGAAGCTGACCTGCGTGGATGCCACCCTTGCGACCATCGCCGGGGTTGTCGAACTGGAAGAGGCGAAATTCAACGGTGCCCTTGGTAAAGGTCGCGTGGAGGTTGAGCATATGGTAGCGGGTTGGATTGTAATGGGTGTTACGGCTCCCGTAGCTATCCTGATACCAAATGTCGGCCAGACCGCTCAGGGTCTTGGGCTTTTTTCTGTTCAGCCGCTGGAGGAATGCAGGGTCAACGGTCCTGCAGTACTGGTTGATTCTGCTCCGGTCGAGGTTGAGAGCGTCGATCAGCAGGCTCTCATGGCTGGCCATGATGTTTGCCAAGTTTCGCAGAGTCCCGGCCGTGTGGCCGCTGGCACTGATGTGGATGTGGACACCGCAACCGTGCTCGGGGTTGCTGATGGCTCCGGCATGGCGTAGCTCTCTGGCGACTGCCAGCAGATCCTCCAAATCGTCGTAGGTGAGGATCGGGGTGGTCAGCTCGGCGGTATGTCTGCCGCGGATGCTGGAGTCGCTCATGGCCTTCCAAGTGCGACCCTTCCGGTCTTTGCAGCTCCATACATCGTAGCCGCCGCCATCGTAGCTCACCGTGTTCTCGGTGCCGAAGTATTTGGCGACTACCTGGGCAGTTTTCTGTCTGGTGATGTTGCTCATCTCAAGCTCGACCCCGATGGTCTGCTGTTTCATTTCCTCGACCTGTCTGGCAATCTTATCGTTCATGGTATGTGACCTCCGTTTGTTGTTTTCCTTTCGGTAGTCACATATTCGCTCTAAAGCAGGTAAATAGCCAGTTATATTTGAGCGTAACGTACACAATCATGAGGAGGAAAAAATGTGTGTTTTAGCGCATCTTACTCCTCAAAAGATTCGTTGACCGCATGGATGAGAGCCGCATCAGCGACCGCCTCCTGCAGGGATTCCTCCTTGGTCAGAGTGGGAATCTGCTCCCCTTCGGAGGGGGCAAGTGTGGCCTCCTCTTCGGCTTTCTGGCGCTCACGGGCCGCAGCACGGGCAGCTTTCCACTTGGCCTCGTCATCGGGCGTACGGAAAGCCGTGTGGCCTTTAAGCCCGTCCAGCAGGACGTGGCGCCCGTCTTTGCCGTCAGCCCCGTCAAAGCCCACACGTAGGAGCCAGGAGCGGAGATAGTATTTTTCGTTATCCTCGATGACGGTTTTTGGGTTGACACGCTTGGACTCTGCAGCGGCCTTGACCATGTTGCCCATGAGCTTGGACAGCGCAGCATTCTTATCTGCAGTCTCCTGCTTCGGATAGGTCAGGGTCACCTGGCGGTCATCGAACGAGACACCCTTGCAGGTCGAACGGAATCCCTCGAAAATGGTCAGGAAGTCATTGCACTCGGCAGGGTTTTCATCAGAGAGCCGCTGCACCAGGTCATCGTCAATGTTCCAAAACTCCTGGCCGAACACTTTGTTGAGCAGGTACTGCTTCGCGTGAGCCAGGTACACAATGTTGCGAAGCTGCCCGGCGGTCAGCTCCTGAGCAGGTACCACTACGTTGACTTCCGTCATATCCTCATCCTCCTCGTTCTCGGCATGGAAACCTGCAGCTTCAAGCTGTTCTATGAGGTTTTCCACCTCTTCACTGTCAGCGCGGTCATCGAAAATGACGGTGCCGCTCTTATCAACGGTGAAGTAGTCCACCACATAGTTGAACGTCGGCACCCCAAGGTACTTGGCTTCGCAGCCGAGAATCTCGGCCATTTTGTCAGCGAGGCGTTTCCGGTCGTTCCCGGTCACATTGTAGTTCAGGGTGAAGTTATTGGTGGTCATGGCTTGCAGCCTCCTTTTGTTTTGGTAGCACATATATCACTCTGAACGCCTCATAAGTCAACGGGTTTCGTGCCCGATTTTGAGAGTTATCAATTTAGACACAATTTGCATAGGACTCCAGAATGGCCTGCCCAATCGCAGAAACTACTGGCACCGTTACGCCGTTTCCTGCCTGCTTATAGAGCTGGGCATCAGAATTGACTGCCCTGGCTTTGTCGAACAGCTCGTCCGGGAAACCTTGCAGTCGGAAGCACTCCCTTGGAGTCAGCCTGCGAATGCGCACTTGCTTCCCGTTCCATGTCACGACCCCCATGGAGCCACTGCAAGTCAGGTTATGGGCAACGCCCTGACCCACCCGTGCCCGTCTTGTTTCCGACTTGGGATAGGCAAGGTCGATAGAGTCACCTGGAGCCGCTTCTTCATAACCTTTATTGACTGCACTGCGTACCTTTATAGGATCAGGCTCCTCGAGCACCACGCCGTGGCGGTCTTGAGCGGTGAGCGTGAACATTGGCTCATCAACGTCCTTGACCCTGCGGCCGTTCTGATTCTTCGATACATGGCTTGGGTCGATAACAGCCCTGGGATGCTGTACCTCCAGAACACCGCTGTTCGAGGCACGTCGATTGACGATACCTGCGGTATAGTGGGAGACGAGGCAACGAGCCGTATCAGTGATCTTCGGATTTACCAGTGACTGGTCTATGAGGTACAAGCCCGTCTTGGCGCCAACGCCACCAGCTTCGCCGCACAGGGTAGAGGATACGCCGGAAGGGTCATACACCCGGTAGCCCTGCTTTCCGTCTACAACCTGCTTAAGATGTCCATGGCTCGTTGGGCTGACAGGTAGTATTTTTCTTCGACCTCTGGCTCTAAGATGTCCGATAGTGTACACTCGCTCCCGGCTTTGGGGCACACCGTAGTCTCTGGAATTGAAAACGTCCCATTCAACATCGTACCCAGCTTCGGCCAGCTCACCGAGATAATCGAGGAAATCCCATCCGGCATGGCTTGACAGAAGTCCTTTAACATTCTCCAGCAATACCCACTCGGGTTTATCTTCTTCCTTTTGGCCTTTGATGAGGTCAATGAAGTCAAAAAAGAGTCCACTTCGCTCACCGTGTATTCCGGAGCGTCCCCCTGCGAGAGAGACGTTCTGACAAGGGCTTCCCGCACACCAGATATCTGCTTTTGGAATTGCATCCGCTGTGAGTTTTGTGATGTCTGCTCCATACCATTCTCCCTCCGTTTCGTACATGGCGCGATAGGATCGCACGGCGAACTTGTCGTTCTCGCAAAAGCCGATGCACCTCATGCCGACCCGCTCTAAGCCGAGCCTGAAGCCACCGACCCCGGCAAAGAAGTCAAGAAAGGTGAGCTGTCTGCCCATCATGCTTCACCCCCGGTCTGGGGCTTAGGCACTTCGCTCCACGGGAGCTTTTCACCGTCTCGCAGCAGAAACACACTGTCCGCATCACCGGTCTGCTCGATGTACCGGGCAACGATCACGTCCACAAACTTCTCATCCAGCTCGATGCCATAGCAGATGCGGTTGGTCTGCTCACACGCAATGAGCGTGGAGCCAGACCCGCTGAAGGGGTCGAGGACGATGCAGTTGCTCATGCAGGAGTTCTGAATGGGGTAGGCCATCAGTGCGATGGGCTTCATGGTCGGATGGTCTTTCGACGAGGTGGGGCGGTCGTACTCCCAGATGGTCGTCTGCTTGCGGTCCGAATACCACTGGTGTTTCCCACCGACCTTCCACCCGAAGAGGCAGGGTTCGTGCTGCCACTGGTAGGGAGAGCGCCCAAGCACCAACCGATCCTTCTTCCAGATACAGCACCCAGACAGGTAAAAGCCAGCGTCGTGGAATGCCTGACGGAAGATGAGTCCTTTGGAATCAGCGTGGAAAACATAAATGGAGGCATCTGCCTCCATGTTCTGCTCTATATTCACAAAAGCGGCAAAGAGGAACTTGTAGAAATCCTCATCGCTCATGTTGTCGTTTTTGATTTTACCCGCTGCCTCTTCCACATTCACATTGTAGGGCGGGTCGGTGAGTACGAGGTTTGCCTTCTTGCCATCCATGAGTTTCACATAGGATTCTGGCAGGAGGGCATCACCGCAGAGGATGCGATGCGGGCCAAGCAGCCAAAGGTCACCGGCCTGGGCAATTGTGGGCTTCTTCAGCTCCGCGCCCACGTCAAAATCATCCTCCGTGATTTTCTTGTTATGCACCTTGGAGAAAAGCTGGTCGATCTCCGCAGGCTCAAAGCCGGTGAGGTCGGTGTTGAAGTCGGCACTCTGCAGGTCAACCAGCAGGTCAGCCAGGAGCTGTTCGTTCCATGCGCCGGTGATTTTGTTGAGGACGATATTGAGGGCTTTGACCTTGTGCTCGTCCTCAATATTAAGGACAACACACTCCACCTCAGTGTAGCCTAAGTCCTTCAGGACGGTCAGCCGCTGGTGACCGCCTATGACGGTCATATCGTAGTTGACGATGATAGGCTCCACATAACCAAACTCCTGAATGGAGTTCTTGATTTTCTCATACTCTTTGTCTCCGGCTTTCAGCTTCTTGCGCGGATTATAGGTTGCAGGCCGCAGGTCGCCAATGGGAATGGTGCGCCACTCCATGGCGCTTTTATTTTCACTCATGATGCAAATCCTCCTTGGTAGAGCTGTATGGCGGTCGACCGTCCTCCTCGCGCCAGAAGCGGTCACGAATGTAGCACTTATGCGAGCAGTATTTCCTGTTCCGATTCCCATAGGAGACAAACTCCCTGCCGCAGCAGGCACAGGTCAATCTGCAGTACGCCGCCTCACTGCGATTGGTGGCTTCGGGGTGAGATTTCCACCACGCTCGACGGCAAGACTCTGAGCAGAACTTCTTTCTCCGTCCGGTGTGTGGCTGGAGAAGGGGCCGCCCGCAGCACCAACAGACCTTGCCGTGTTCCATCTGCTCCCGCATATTTACCGTAAGGTCGGAGCAGAGGCCATCCAGTCCATGGGCTTTGCAGTAGTTGCGAACAATATCTCGGGTCAGTCCGGTTGCGGTGGCGATAGACTTGTAGCCCGCGCCGCGCAAACGCAATTCTCTGATTTGAGTTGCCTGGATTTGAGTCATTTCACCACCATCCTTTCGCCATAAGGTATCAATAAAAAAGAGCAAAACGTAAGCAAATGACTTGCGTTTTTTGCCTATCTGTGAGTACCTTTTGGCGAAAAGGCACCCGATATTTGACGTGATGCTACAGTAAAATCTGGAGCTGACAGTGTGAGAGGGGTATCCCCCCTCTTTAATTTTGCGTTTTTGCGCAAAGAGGGGGGCGCCGGTCTTTTAGCGAGAAGGCTGTAGAGATTTAGACCCCCCTACCCCTTGGTGCTCAATAGCTGTACACAGGATTTTTATCCTCGTTCCATGTCTTTTTGTCGTGGCAGGGCTTGCAAAGCGGTTGCCAATTCGCTCGATCCCAGAAGAGGGTCGGGTCACCTCGATGAGGTTTGATGTGGTCAACGACCGTGGCCTTGGTGTATTTACCTTGCCGAGCACACTCTGCACACAGTGGGTGTGCTCGTAGATATGCCTTGCTTTCTCGCTGCCAGCTGGAGCCATACCCACGGGAGCCAGCCGACCTCACCGCTTCCGGGTGCAGCGGCTTGTGCGTCTCACAGTACTGTTGACCGTAAGGCACGAGGTTTGCGCAGCCTGGGTGTCGGCAGGGCGTGTTGGGTCGACGGGGCACAGCGGTCACTCCTCCCAAGGAAGACCGCAGCGCCCGAAGTGACCATAAGCCGCCACGTCATTGTAATCAACGTCCAGCAGGTGGAGCCGGTCAATAATACCGCGAGGGGTGAGGTCATAGGACGAGCGAATGGCTTTCACGATTTCACCGACAGGTCGCTGCTCGGTGCCAAAGCAATCTACGCCTACGGAAACTGGCTCGGCCACGCCAATGGCGTAGGCCAACTGGACTTCGCAGCGTTTGGCATCTCCGGCACGGACGATGTCCTTTGCGATTTTCCTCGCCATATAAGCACCGCTTCGGTCGACCTTTGTGGGATCCTTGCCGGAAAGGGCACCTCCACCGTGGCGGCACATACCTCCGTAGGTATCGGCTATGATTTTTCTCCCGGTCAGACCGCAGTCGGCAAACGAGCCGCCAATGACAAACCGCCCTGTCGGATTGACCAGGCGGCGAAAATCTGTGTTCAATTCATACTCTTCGGCAACGGTCTCCATGATGGTTTCCACGATGGAGCGGAAATCCGATACCCGATATTCGGCTCGATGCTGAGTGCTGATGAGGAATGTCGTGATTTTACCTGTTTCGTAGTCAAAAGAGACCTGTGCTTTTGCGTCCGGCAGGAACATGGAAGAATCCAAACTGCGCAGGAGCCGCAGTGCGAGGGTAGCTACAGCGAAGGGGATCGGGAGCATTTCGGGGGTCTCGTCCGTCGCATAGCCGAACATCATGCCTTGGTCACCGGCTCCACCTGTGTCTACGCCTTGGGCGATGTCTGGGCTTTGGATACCGAGCCAGTCGGTGACCCAGTATTGGGAAGTATCCCGTATGCCCACGCGATGGAGCACATTAAAGGCAAGGCGCTCCAGGTCTGGGTGGTGCAGGGAGGACAGTTCACCGGAAATTAGGATGTCGCGGTCTTTGATTAGGCACTCGATACCGCACCTGCTGTTACGGTCATTTTTCAGGCAGTCGGTGACGATGGCATCTGAGATTTGGTCGCATATTTTGTCCGGGTGCCCACAGGACACCTGCTCACTGGTAAAAACCATGTTACCCGCTCCTTTCTATGTACGGGCAGGGGAAAGGACGAAAGCCCCGCCCGACAAAAGAAAAAGGGCGGGATCTCTCCCACCCTTATACCTTCTGCATTTTAAATTATAGCAGGTAATATTGGAATTGTCAGTGGACTTTTGGTGTAACCACAGTATGCCTACTTGTGCTCGTCGAGCAGCTCTGATGCGGATATGCCCATGAAGCCCGCGACCTTCACGATCGTGCTCAAAAACGGGTCTGCCTTACCCGATTCCAAAGCGACAAGCTCGTTCGTGGGCAATGACCAGTCGGAAGCAAGCTCATACTGGCTTTTACCCAATTCCTCTCGATAAGCCTGTATCTTTTTCGCCATAACAGCCATTCCATCCATTGCCTGTGCGCTCCCTTCATATTCAGGTGCATCATCGTAGATGCCTATATCGTAGAGCTTATCCACCGCAGTAAAGAAGCGGTTTTTCTGTGCCAGATTGGTCAGGAATTCGTCCCCCATCTCCTCGCCGAGCTGGTTTATGATGTCCTCCTTTGCGTCCTGGCTGATTGCTTCTGAAAAATAGTTTATAAAAATGTGAAGCCTCGTCCAGCCGGTCTTGTCCGGCATGAAAGAGAAATATGTAGAGCGAGTCAGCACATCAAGGATAAACCTCCTGTCCTCAAGAAAATCGATCTCGAAGAACGGTACATATAAATTGATATGGGACTCATACTGCTCGAAATCCACAATACCTCGAAGCCGTCCACCGTGCCGCTTGGCGAAAGCGTCGCACTGCTCCAGCAAATAGTCATAATTCGCTTTGTCCTCGGGAACAATGATCTTCGGGATCTGACTCAGCCGTTCGTTCAGCTTCTGGAAGAAGCCTGCGGCCTTTAACTCGCCGACAACATCGAAGTCCGTGCTCTGTAGCACCTGACGTTTGCGTTCTTTAGCCTGCCTATAGTCACGTTCATATATTTGGTTTTCCATCTTGTGTCTCCAGTTCTTCAATGGCCATGTGTAAATAGTAACCCCGCTGATGGCGAATGGCATCCTCGTATTTTGTAACGAATGGAACATAAGCCTCGCAAACGAGCTTGATGGCTTCTGTGGTATTCGGTGGCGTTGGCTCATGCCATCCGGCATAATGCTCCCACTCCCAGGTAAGCGGATGATTATCCTCCCATCCGGCACGCACGTAGCGTTCGATCACAGCTCGGAAGCTCGCCGGTCGAATATCGAATTCTGCTGCCGCTTCTTTGACAAATCTGCTGTAGTCGGCTTTTGTTGCCGTACAGCCGTTTTCAACATAACGAGTCAAGACCGCAGCTAAGTACTTTGCGCCCTTTCGCATGATCCAACCGTACTGACGTGTGTAATTCCTAATAAGCTCCGGATCCTTAATATCCAACAAAGGTGTTCCCCTCTTTCCCGCAAGCTCCAAAATGAATTCGCTGCGTCCTACCAGTAGGACACGGATTTCGCAAATTTAGTATAACCTTGTGGGTAATGATAGTCAAGCTGAAGGAATGGGGGCAAGCCAATGAAGAGGATACTGGATGGGCAGAAGCAAAACATGGTCGGCCCTCGTATCAAGCAGTTGAGATTAGAAAAGGGCATGACGCAGAAGACCCTTGCCGAGAGGCTTGAAACTTTAGCGGTCTATGTTTGCCGAGGCTCCATCTCCCGTATCGAGGAACAGAAGCGCACCATAACCGACATTGAACTGGCAGGCATCGCAGAGGTACTGCAGGTGGACATATCCGAATTCTTCAAAAAAGACGAATGAGCGGACATCCCAGATAGGGACGCCCGCTCATTCTATATAGCGCCGATTTGTACCTGCAACGCTCTCGTGACTTTTCGCATGGTCGCCGCATCCTTGACTGTACCAACCTTACGCACCAGTTCACTTTTCTCCACGGTGAAGAGCTGCTCGGCAAGAGCGATGCTGTCCCGCTTAAGCCCATAGCCGGCTTTCCTCGATAGGAAAACATGGGTGGGCTGCCGGAGCTTTTTCTTCACCTGTGCTGTGAGCGGTATGACCGTAACGACGGGAGAGTACTTGTTTGCCACATTGTTGCTGACAATGAGGGCAGGGCGAAATCCGCATTCCTTACTACTGTTCATATTCGTCCCGAAATCAATATAGTAAATATCGCCTCTCCTATACATGACTTCACCCCAGCAAGTATGCTGCCATGCGCTGGTCATGCTTGCGATAGAGCACGTCCAGTTCGGCAATGGCCTTTTTCCTGGCATTTGCTACGGTTTTTCGGCAAATGTGATATTTTCCCATGACCATATCCCAAGTCTCGCGCTCCACGACCAGGTCGTGAATCAGGCCGGGAAGGTAACCCGAGAGCTGGCTCACAGCAGTGTCGAAGAAGTCAAGCTCTTCTTTTAGGCTTGTATATTCATCAGCAAGGTGCTTGAGCCAGTCACGATTTATCTGCTCCAGGCGGTCACGGTAGTTGATGGCAATGGTGCAGGTCTTGTCGCTCACATTGCTGGTCTGGACTCTATCCCCGGAGGGATGGGAGAACTGCATCGTGTCCAGTACCTCCTGTGGGGTGATGCCCCTGAAGTTGTCCAGCTCACTTTCCAGCACAGCAAGGTCACGGCGCATGGTATCATAATTCCGCATGATGTATTCAACTCTCTCGCTCATGTCAAACCTCCAGTCTCGCCTTGACCGCATCACGTAGAGCGTTTTGCCCGACGTCCTTTCGTGCCAGGGCGCTCATAATATCTTCGTCGATTGTGCCCTCGGAGATGATGTGATGAATTACCACGGTGTGCTCCTGACCCTGTCTCCATAGCCGGTCGTTCAGCTGTTCGTAGAGCTCCAGTGACCAGGTTAGGGAAAGCCACACCAGCGTAGAGCCCCCTGATTGAAGGTTGAGGCCATGACCGGCAGAGGCGGGATGGATCAGGCCAACAGGGATCTCTCCTGCGCACCATGCTGCAATGTCCTCGGCGGTATTGATGTCCCGGCAATCAAACCGCTCATGGAGCCGGTCGTGCTCATGATGAAACCAGTAGGCAACGAGCAGAGGTTTCCCGTTGGCGGCTTCGATCAGATCCTCCAGGGCGTCCAGCTTTCGGGAATGTAGTACAACGGTTTGATGGCCACTGCTGTAAACAGCACCACTGGCCATCTGCTGGAGCTTGTTGCTCAAGGACGCAGCATTCACGGCGTCCAGCTCCTCGCCATTCAGTTCCGTCACCATGTCCCTACGAAGACGGTCATAAACCTCATGTTCCTTGGGACTCATTGAGACCGTCACACGATTGGTCACCAGCTCTGGCATCTGCAGGTGGTCTTTCGCTTTCATGGAGATACAGATGTCGGAAATCAACTCATATATCTTGTCCTCTGCACCTTCACGAGGTTTGTAGGAATACACGATCTCCCGATTGCGTTTGTCCGGTACGAAGAATCGCTCCCGGTAACTGCCGATATAGCGTCCGAGCCGCTGACCCATATCCAACAGGCACATCTCAGCCCACAGATCCATGAGGGAGTTGGGAGCGGGGGTGGCGGTCAGGCCAACGATGCGTGTCACCAGTGGCCGCACCTTTCGCATGGCTTTAAATCGTTGCGCCTGGTGTGATTTGAAGGAGGACAGCTCATCGATGACCACCATGTCAAAATCCCAGCGCCGATTTTTGACCAGCCATGCCACATTTTCACGGTTGATGATATATAGAAAAGCGGGCGTGTTCAGGGCTGAACGTCGCTCCTGCTCATTGCCCAGCACCCTTACTGCGGTCAGGCCGGTCAGGTGCTCCCACTTTTCGATTTCCTGTACCCACACATTTTCAGCCACTCTCTTGGGGGCGATGACCAGCACCCGTCCTATGTCAAAGGAATCAAGTACTAAATCCCATAGCGCGGTCAAGGTAATGACCGTTTTGCCGAGCCCGCAGTCAAGCATCAAACAACTGATGGGGTGCTCCAATAGGAATCGGGTAGCATAGGTCTGATATTCATGGGGCTTGTATTTCATCCAGGACACCTCCAATCTGCTCCGGCCTGTCAATGCAATAGACGCGAAAGCCCAGCTCTTCCAACTGCCGCTTCCGTAAAAGCTGAAGCGGTCGCATCTTCTGGCCGGGTGCCTTGACCTCCACGAAGGCCAACCTGCCATCGGGGAGAAGTACCAGACGGTCGGGCACCCCATCTAAGCCGGGGGATGTGAATTTGGGTGCGAGGCCACCGAGCTTTTTGACCGCAGTGACCAGCCTGCGCTCCACTTCTCGTTCTCGCATATTGACTCCTGTTCCTTGTTTCGTTCCTATCGCCATTTTTCTCTATGCGCGTGTACTCACGTGCATCACGTGCCCGAGTTCCTTTATTCTTTATTCCCCGTGGTTTAATAGGGAAAAGGTAGGAACAAAGGAACAATCCCTCAAAACTTCCCGTGGGTCAGGAACTCTGTGTGTTCCTGGCATTGTTCCTGACCCACAGCAAGGAAACATAGAAACACGCGCCGCAGTTCCTAACGGTCATGGCTTGTTCCTATCGATAGTTGGAACAAAGGTCTTCTGCGGGCCATAGAGTGGGCGCCGGGTCTTGCCGTGTCGATTCGTTTTTATGACCGACCAGCCGAGCTTGTTCAAGATGCCTTCTATCTCATAGGAGTCGGAGCGCTTGATGTTCGAGCGCTCCTTGCCGAAGCATTCACACCAAATCTCCAAGATGCAGACACGGTCACGTGGCTCAGTGCCGACCGCAAGGCCACCGTCAAATTCGCTACCGCCCAGGAAGCTCCTGCGCTGATAGAGATCCATGCTATCCCACTCTGCTGGGAGCAGCCGCCCAAGGTACTCTTCAATGATACCTTCACGGTCATCCGACTCCATAGCATCCAGCTGGCGATGGTACGCCTCGGCTGCGATGTCACCCTTCAGATACAGCTCCTCTCCGGCATGATAGCAATTGAGAGCCTCGGCCCACACTTGGTCGACCTCCGTCAGCTCCCAAGGATGGTGCTTGCCGAGGCCGGTCACGTCAACAGGCCAGAAGCGGCGGTTTCCGGTTATGTCCCGAAGGAAACCGTTATCTGAATTGCTGGAGCCAACAATAATGTTCGTCCTGGGATGGCTTTCGACTACGGTGCCGTATGCCTGACGGAATTTGTCATCGGTACGGGAGAGGAATGATTTCACTGTCTCTACGTCCACCTTTTTGATGCCGTTCATTTCAGCTATCTCAAGGATCCAGTACCCCTGCAGCTTCTCCGCAGCAGTCTTGTCCCTCATATCAGCAATGGAGAGAGAATCGGAAAACCAGTCCTTGCCCAGAATGGCGTAAAAAGTAGACTTTCCCATACCCTGCGGGCCATTGACCACCAGCATGGAGTCAAACTTGATACCCGGCTCGTAAATACGGGCTACCGCTGCACACAGTGTCTTACGGGTAACGGCTCGGACGTAGGGTGTATCTTCCGCACCCATATAGTCGATGAGTAGGGTGTCCAGGCGTGGCACACCATCCCATGCCAGACCGTCCAGATAGTCTTTCACCGGGTGATAAGTGCGCTCTGCAGATACGACCGCCAGAAGTGCGTCTTTAAACTTCGTGGGAGACCAAATCCCATACACCCGCTCAAAGTAGAGCTTGGCGTTTGCCATGTCCGCATCAGACCAACCTGGTTTTACCTGCTGCCACGGCAGGGAGCCAATCACATCCAAGGTACCCTTGAACTCGTTGAACACAATATTCTGAAGGTTAGGGTCATACCGGATGATAGTGGCGATGTTTGTGAGGGTGGCCTTCACTTTGCCCTGCTTGTCCAGTTCCAGCGCATTTTGCCAATCGTAATCTTCGGACGTAAACTCAGACTGAGCAAGCTGCTCCCGCTCCCTGCCGAGGGTGCGCTTTACCTCATCGTCCTGTGCGGCAAACTCCTGCATGGCCTGAAAGCTGGGGAGTTTCGCTGCGTCGGTGTCCTCATCGGCCTTTGCGTCCAGTGTGCCGAATTTATGAATGCGCACCACATCGAAGGCGTTGAGCAGTTTCCCGCAGGCGGGGTCGGTGGCGTGATGGCTATAGGCAAACTTGTCCTCGTAGATCACGACGCCCGCTTGGGAATCGGCAGGGATGTAGTCAAAGCGCCCTGCCATGGCACTGTGTTGGTACACATCGGGCAGGAACTTCTCGATTGCATCCTGCACAGAGTAGGTCCGGCAAAAAGCGCCGACCAGCCCGGACTTGGTGAGCGGGTCAGCCTGACGCTTCACCTCTCTGGCAACCACCTTCTCCTGCCGCTTGGAGACGGGCCACTCTGCAGTGTTATGCCAGTCGGTGTATCTCGCCAGCACGTTGTCCGGGTCGAGGAACTCACCTTTGATCTCACGGAAGAGAAACACACCGTCGCAAGATGTGGATGGCCAGTACATAAGTCGGCTCGGCTCATAGGTGGTATCGTCAAACAGCTCGATTCCAATGTCTTCAGCCACCTTGCGCGCCACTGCCATATACTCATCCCCTGTGACTTCACGGGTCAGAGGGACGATGAGCCGCAGGCGCGGCTTTTCCGGTGTGCTTTTATGGGTGGAATAGATGAGGCAGTAGAAGGGGAACAGCATCTCCAACTGCTCCACGATGTCCGGGGTCGCGTAATCCATATCGAGAGTGAGACCCGAGCGGGAGATGACGCTGTCCTTTTTCCGTCGACCATCACGCAGGCGACCGAGCACGAAGCCGCCGACATCCTTGATGGAGTCCTGTTTGGCCTTCGGCATTTTTCGATATTGTTCGACAGTTTCCGACGTGGTGTAAGTTACAGAAATGCGCTCCCGGAAGGTGTCAAGCTCCATTTCCTGACCGTTCCAGACCTTCTCCATGCGGGAGTTACCGGTCGATACATACAGTTTCAAGTCACGTCACCTCCAAATACTCCATATTCCTCTGAAGTCTGCGAAGGAGCCTGCGGCTCCGCTGAATGTCCTTCAGGACTTCCCTTTTCTTCATATGTGGCATGAGCGAGAGCTGCAGTTGCTGGGTATTGCTCTCGATGCTTGCCTCATATGCTTGTGCCCGTTCCAGCAGGTATTCCATCAACTCCTGGCGTTCCTCCTGTGGGCACCACTGGTTGATGAGCCGGAATACCTTCCTGGCCTTCTGAAGTGGGCAGGGGAAGAAGGTATCGACATAGAGGTCAATATACCCGCTTGCGTGGTTGATTCTTAAGTGTTCCATATCCTCAGTCCTTTTTATAGAAAGCGCATTCGTAACCGTCAGCACGGAGGGGAAGCCCGCTTGCCCAAGAGGGACCTTGAGCCATTACGGTGGTCATCTCATCTACGGACGCGACCCCAATTGGCATTTCGGCAACTGCCTCGTCGTGGATGTGCATCACGATTTGATACCCATGCTGTGAAAGGTTGAGCATGGCATGGGCGAGAAGATCACGCGCAGTGCCCTGAACAATATTTTCGACCAGTTTCGGGCCGTAGGTTTCTATCCTGCACCATTTCTTGTTCTCACCGATGCCCTCGTAGGTGAGGCCGTCCCTGCCAAACTTGTTCACTGCAAGGCGAGGTTTCACATACGCCAATCTCCTGCCGGACGGAAGGGTGATGAACAGAAAGCCCGAACGGTACTCAAGGGCGATTCGCCCCACCTTGATCGAGGTGCGCTCTCTGACTGCCTTTAGAGCTGCAGCGTCGATATCCCACCAAAACTGTACGATGCGGGGATTGGCTCCGCGCCACGAGTTAACCAGGCCAGGTAGCTCGACCTCACCCACGCCCATATCCAGAGCACCCATGGCTTTCAGAGCGCCGACACCGCCGCCGTAACCAAGGGCCAATTCAGAGATTTTTCCTTTTTGTCTGAGAGGGCTTCCTTTGGTGATCTGTTCGATTGGCACATGGAACATCTGGCTTGCAGAAGCCTCATAGATTTTGCCGTGCGATGCGAACACCTCCAACCGCCATCGCTCCTCTGCCAGCCACGACAAGACCCTTGCTTCGATGGCGCTGAAATCTGCCACGATAAATCGTGAGCCGGACTTGGGAACAAACGCCGTGCGGATGAGCTCAGATAGGACACCGGGGGTATTATCGAAGAGAAGCTCAATGTCCTCATAGCGCCCCGTGCGCACCAGCTCCCGAGCCAGCTCCAAATCCGGTATGTGGTTTTGAGGCAGATTTTGAACTTGGACGAGGCGGGATGCCCATCGCCCGGTGCGGTTGGCACCGTAGAACTTGAAAAGGCCATGCACACGACCATCCGAGCAGACCGAGCGCTTGATGGCCTCATACTTCTTCACAGAGGTTTTGGACAGCAGAAGTCGGAGCTTGAGCATTTCGAGAGCTTCTCCATCAGCTTCTTTTATCAGGTCCCGTACTGCCTTTTTGTCCAGAGTCTCGGCAACCACGCCGTGCTCAGCAAGCCACCCCTTTACCTGGGAGACGGAATTGGGGTTTTCGAGACCGGTCAATTCATATGCTCTGGCTGTTGCCGCATCCTTATATTCGAGGTCACATTCTACAGCGTGCTCTACCAGTACGGGGTCCACCAAGACGCCCCGGTCGTTGATGTCCTGATCCATAAGGTAATATTCCTGCTCCGCAGGAGGGATGGGGAATGCCCTTAACTTTCGACGAATCTCTCGCTCCACTTCAACGTCGCGGATGTTGTACTGGATAAACCGTGCCCACTTGTCCGGTGCGTCCTCCGGTCGATTGCGTGTCCGACCACCGTTGGCCTTCGTCGCTTTACATGGCACAGAGAAATAGCGTATCAGGTCATCGCCCTCGGCCAGCTTTTGAGCTTCAAGGCCAAGCACGGACCCGACACCTTTTAGGGAGAGGGGTAGGCCGAGGAGCAGGGCTTGGGTAGCCGTGCAGTACCACTGATCTGTCGGTAGAGCAAGATCCAAGTGCCTCCCCAGACACACACGCTCAAAAGATGCGTTGAAGGCAGTCTTTGTGACGGTAGGGGCTGTCAGCGCAGCGGCAACCTCATCTGGGAGATGTTGGCCGCTGGCGAAGTCTATGACCTGTACAGGCTCGTCATCAAAGGCGTAGCCAAAGAGCAGCACTTCGAAGTTGGGACTATCGGTATATGCATACACGCCGCACTTGGTTAGGTCGACATCGGAGTAGGTCTCGATGTCAATGGATAAAATAGAATGCTTCATGCTGGTCTCCTATGTCCGAAAAAATGAAAAACCGGATGTATAGCTCCTCCCACCGAGTCCCCAGAATGTGGTACTATGTCATTGGGAGGTGTGTCCTATGAGTAAGACAAAGTACGAAATCTTGAGTGAAAAGCAAAGACGAGTTTGGGATCTCCACGAGCAGGGAATGAACATGATGGCCATATCACGGAAGCTGGGCGTAAGCTACAATGCAGTCCGGGAGACCATGAAGAGAATCGACCGTAAATTTCGGGAGTACGACAGATTCCAGGCTACTGAGGAGAAAGACAAGGCTACGATTTTCTTCCCGCTGACCCAAGGGGAGGGAAAGCTTATACTTGAGGCTATCAGGCACTATGAGTTCAACTTGGAGCGGCAAAACCGGGCTCTGAATGACTGGCGGGGAAACATACCATATAAATGTGAAGTCTTGGCGGACTTGTATGAACGGGGGCAAGTGGCGGTCTATGGTAAGGCCACTGAAAGGCTGCTCCCCAATCGCTGGTAATGAGTATGTATGGAGGGGTGCCTATCGACACCCCTCCCTGCAGTCAGGACAGGAAATCGTCATCCTCCACGGAGTCAAAGTCATCGGCGGCATTGGTGCGACCGCCAAGCGCCTCGCCATCCTTGAGCTTCTGGATATTGCCCAGCCCAGCAGCAATACCACGATTGCCGTTGGAGTTGTAAGCGTAGAAGGTCACGCTGATGCGACCGTAGCAGCCGCTATACACCTCGTTGTGATCCAGGATGGGCTGCACCTTGGAATCGACCACCTGGGGAGCCTGTCGGCTGTTGGCATTCAGAAAGTAGCAGTTCTGATAGTTGGGGTCATCGGGGCGGTCAATATCACCGTCACGGAGGGGGAGTTTGAGGTTGGCAGGGATCTTGCCGCCCCACTTGGCCACACCCTCCTTTTTGGCCTGCTCGACAGCAGCTTTGATTGCCTCCACAGTCTTGGTATCACTTTTGGGAATGACAGCGCTCACGCTGTATTTCGGCTCGGAGTTGTTGATGGCGACCGGCTCCCAGCAATGCAGGTAGGAAAAACGACAGGGGATGATGACCTTAGTCTGATTATTTTTCATTATCTTGTTCCTCCATAAAATCCGCTTCAGCGGTAGTACGTTTGATAGCTTCTCGCTTGTCTGATTCAGGGACGAGGGTGATTTTCCCTTGGGGCTTGTAGACGAGTGGACCGATGACCTCTGCAAACCGCTGCTTGCCCATGAGCTTCTCCATCTCCGTGATCCCAATGAGGGACTTCTTGAAGATGTCTGTATACCCGGCCTCGGTAGCAGCGGCAATGACTGCGTCCTCATCGCTGTACCGGCGGTTTGATCTGCCCTCGACCAACTTGTATCCCGGCCAGTGCTTCCCATAGGTCACGGCGGTGTCCTGGGCAAAGGCATAGACATCTGCAGCCCATTTTGCCAAATCGTCTGCAACCTTAAGCACTTCTGAGATTTCATCATCGGTGAGCAGGGGCGGGTCACGGAATTCCATCTCAGCCAGTTTCAGATAGCTCTGCGCTCTGGCCCGACAGGTGTTCCTGGCTTTGCAGAAGCGACACCACTCGCCGGGGCAGAAATCGCCCTCACCGTTGAGCGCCATTGCTCCACGAGGGCGCAGGACATCGTCGCCCCATTGTTTGAGATTATCCGCAGAGATCTCCCAGGTGCTGATGTGTTCCAGTCGAGGCTGATAAATAGTCATGCGCACCGTGTCTATGGAGTAGAGCATCTCCCCAATGGCCAGAACGCCGAGACCATAAATCATGAGCTGGGGGTTTTCTTCAGCGTCGACCATAACGCCGCGTCCGAGCTTCAGGTCTATGATGTGAGCCACGGTGTCGGTGACGATCATCATGTCGGCGGTACCGAAACAACCGGCCACATACTCAGACACGTCCACCCGCTGCTCAACGGAAAGGAGCGGGGTCTGACAAATCCTGCGAGCGTCTTCTACTTGCTCCTTGACGAAGGTCACATATTCCTCGACCGCTTCAACCAGTTCATCCGTGTAGAAGTCGGAGGTAGGGCGGCGGGTACGTTGCTTCAGGTATTTTTTTATGAGGTGCTCTGCCAGCGCATGGCCTGCCGTACCTTCGGCAGCATACACGCTCTCCTCGTCCTCGAACTGCTCCCCCAGAAGGAGTGAGGGAGGGCAGTTGAGTGAACGAAGTGCCGCCGAAGGGGGAAACTTGGAATGTGCCCTCATCACAGAGCCTCCGCTTCCTTCAGGAGCGCCGGGTAGTCTTCAGGCTTAACGCCGGAAAGTTTTCCAGCATCGTATTTGAGAAGCAGAGCTTTGACCTGCCGGGTCTTACCCTCTTGGGACTTGCCTGCCAAGACTGCTCTTACCTGCTCAATGGTGACCTGGGGAGCCGGTTGTGTGTTTGCGTCAGGGGTAGAGGTGCGCTCCGGCTCACCTGCGAGTGCCCGGTAGCCTTGCGCGAGCTGTTCAAAGCCCTCTGCGAGTTTTAAATAAGTGTCGTTCATAGGTGCCATCCTTTCTTAGACCAGCTTGAGGCCGCGCACGGCCTGACGAAGCTCATCCGTCACTCGGTCGTCGATCATCAGGGTATCGGGAAAAATACGGTCAGCTTGTTCGTCATGGAGCTTGACCGGCAGTCCCAGCTTTTTTGCCGCCTCCAGCTCATAGGCCATGCCGGAGCTGACTCTTGAGCCATGTACCCAGACCTCATCGCACATCTTCATCAGCTCCCCGCCGAGCTTGATTGCCTTGATGCGCTCTTGGGGATCATCATCTTTCAGGAACTGCGGGAAGAAGAGGTGCGGAGTTATGGGGCAGTAGCCACACACAGCGGCCATGCGAGAGTAGTATCTGGCTTTCTCGACATTCTTCTCGACGTCTCCGCGATAGGGGGAACAGATAAAGACCTTTTTCATTTCGTACATTCACCTAATCCTTTCATCATCATTCGGGGGTGTTTCCCGTTGGTCAGTACGGAGCAAACTGAGAGAGGATGCCATTCATCGTTTCCAAGTCATGACCTGATAGGGTCGGCGCCAACCTTCTCAGGAGATCGGCCTGCTCTGGGGACAGGGTACGCCGGTTGAGGTGAAACCACTCAGCAACCTCGACCCCACCACCGTAACGGCCGCGCTTGGTCTCAATGGGGTAGTGACACATGAGCACCTCGATGTCAGTGCGGATGGTCCGCTCTGATACACCGAACTCAGCGGCGAGATTTTCAATTTTCTCCGAACGTCTGGCGTTCAGCGCTTGTAGGATAGCTTCCCGTCGCTCGTTGGCGCTCAATGTGTTCACCTCCTCTCTCTTGCTCTGTGCTTTGAATAGTAAAGGTTAAACCGGAAGGGTAATTTCCGGTTTAAAGAAAAAATTTTGCCGGTTTAGCTCTATTACATCTTCCAGCTCAAAGAGCGGAAAATTAACCTCATGTAAACCGCCATCGCGGTTTGTCCTATAAGCGAGACAAACAAAAGGGCCGGAGTAAGCTGCTGTACAGCATTACTCCGGCCTTAGTGGTGGCTCTCGCCCCGGTGGTCAGTCAGTAAGACTTCTTGACTCGCCCTTTCCGCTTGCAGGCGGTTGACCGCTCTGTTTGATGGCTTTCCAAATCTACTCGGAAAAACCGGCGGCACGTTGGGCATCGCAGTGACACGACTGTCTTGGCCTTTCGATCATACCAAACTTCGCCTTTCCCACACCATGGGCACACTGCGGTCTTATTCAGTTGAGCGTTTCGAATCATTCGTCCCTCCATCAGCGTACGCAAAATACGCCGTTTTGCGTACAAAATTCTTAAAAAAATAGCAACCTGCCTGTGAAGACAGGCTGCCGGTAGATTTCACTGTCAGAAGGCGACCACCATCTGATGGCGACGCTGCATATAGGTGTTTTTGTCCATGATGAGATGCTGACGCTGTAGCTGGACTCGTGCAGCGGCCTTGGAAACACCGAATGGACGAGCGATACTCTCAATGAGCACGGGGAGCACCACATCGTAGGTCAAATCAAGCTCATCCTCAATTACGATGATCCCATCCTCATAACCGACTGACTTGATCTGCTCCATTGCGTAGGGGACAAAGGCGGGACGAGGCATGGCCCACGCTGCCGCCAACGTATTGGCCTGATGCTCACGATGGTCGTGTTCGGTTACAAGCTGCCTGCGTCCATACCCGCCAAAGATGTCATCCCTGCGGCATCGCAGCGCACTCGGCTGGCTTGAACGGGCGGCAGCGAATAGGTCCATCTGCCCGTCCATTCGTTTGAACACACTCGGATGAGCACAAAAATGTCCTCCCTCATGCAGAGCTGTGAAATGGACGTATGTGTCCTTGCCTTCATCAACCAGAGTGTTGTCGATGATAATGGTGTCTGCAGCAACATCAATAGTACGGACACACTTGTTCTCTCGGTCAAAGACCTGGATGCGCTCATCGTTGAAAACGGTTGCGCCTGCGATAGCCGGCGTCCCATCTTCGTTATAGAGATACTGATATTCCAGATTGACCCCCAAGTAGGACTCAAGGAAGTGGTCTGCATTTATTTTAGTCGGCTCCTTCAGCAGACACGGCTTGTAATCCTGAAGGACTGCTTCGGCATAGTCCTGCAGGACGGCATCACGAACGATGGGGGTCCCATCATGGGCTTTTCTCGAACAGTGAAATTCTACCACTACTACTCTCTCCTTTTCTGCTTATTAGCTTCCAGTTGTCGGATGAACTTCTTCCAGTCTGCTTCGTCGCCTGCTCCATCATTGGTGAGCCGAAGTGCCTGCCTTGCCAGGTCGCCAACCTCCGAATGCATCATGATGTCGTCAAGGTCATAGGGGACGGTGCCCTTCTCTTTGGCAGCAGCGTCATACAGTATGGCTCTATCCTTCTCGGAAAGGCTAAAATAAGAAGCAAACTTTCCAATTTTCTCGCTGTCAAATGGTTTTCTACGGTTTTGCTCGATATCGCTGAGCATAGACCGGGAGATGCCAAGAACTTCTGACATGGTCTTCAAAGTAACTTCGTGTTCCGTCCGCAAGGCTTTTATTAGCGTTCCAAACCTCATGTTCTCCTTTTTCATGGTGTGATTTCCTCCTTTGGCTTTGTACGCAAATTGCGCCAATTACGCCAATCTGCGTACAAGTATAGCAAAGGGGTCAGGAATTGTCAAGCCCTCACTGGTACATCATTCCCGGCATGGTCACCACCTCACGACCGTCTGATGGCATCTTCAAGTTGCCCATAAGTGCTGCCGGGTACACAGACCACTTTCCAAAGCGGCGACGCAGGTTTTCAACCACTGTTTCTAATTTATCCTGCCGGTCGAGGCGGCTGATGTCATGGAACAGGCTGGCCTGCAAGGGCTGGCCTTGCTGAATGAGGTTTGTTGCCCGGACGGTCACTGCCCGGACAGGCGTAGTCCAGATGTAGTGACGGTGGAAAAGCTCTCTTGCAGCTTGAGCGATAAGCAGGGGACTTCGAGTAGGCAGAGGCAGCTTCTCTTGATACTGCCGGTGGTACAGTTGACTGTTGCGGATGAAAATCTGTACCCCAGTGGCCTCCAAGCCATGGAGCCGGAGCTTGTGCCCGATGTCCTGCGAGAGCGCCAGCATGACCTTCCATACTTCTTCTTCATTGAACAGGTCTGCATTACAGGTGATCCCACGCCCGACGGACTTGACCGGCGACACAAAATCCTGATGCATCACCCGAGACTGGTCGAGGCCGGAAGCGTACAGCCACAGCGCGTCTCCATTAACACCAAATTGGCGATGCATGAAATCCTGGCCAATCTTAGAGATGTCCCCGATGGTATGTACTCCGTATCTTTCGAGCTTTGCGGTAGTGGCTCTGCCTACATATAGTAGGTCTGAAGCAGGTAACGGCCAGACCTTTTCCTTGAAATCATCCTCTGTGATTTCCGTTATCGCATCCGGCTTTTTCATATCCGAGCCGAGCTTGGCGAAGACCTTATTGTAGGAGACTCCTATGCTCACGGTCAGGCCAAGCTCATCTTTGACCGTCCTCCTGATCTCGTCTGCAAGTTCCGTGGGACGCAGGCCGCTTGAGTTGCCGGTCACATCCAGCCAGCATTCATCCATCCCATAAGGCTCCACCAGGTCAGTGTATCGCTGGTAGATGGAGCGGGTAAGGGCAGAGTATTTGAGGTACTGGTCATACTGCGGAGGCACCAGGATAAGGTCTTTGCATAGCCTCTGGGCTTCCCAGTTCACCATACCTGTTTTGACCCCGGCCTTTTTTGCCTTCTCCGATTTCGCTAAGACGATGCCGTGTCGGTCTTCAGTGGCTCCACACACGGCCACTGCCTTGCCCCTCAAAGAAGGGTCGAGCATCATCTCGACAGATGCGTAGAAGCAGTTCAGGTCGCTATGAAAAATAATTCTGGGCATTTTCTCACTCCCCTCTTGACAAAAAAACGCAATTCAATGTAAGATAAAAGCGCAACTGAATGGCGTATTTATGATTATAGGCAAGTGAGTTGCGTTTGTCAATAGCGTTTTGAAAATATGCGCAATTCAACTGCGTAAGGAGGCGCGACATGAAGTTCGGAGAAAAGTTAAAAGCGCTTCGGAAAGAGCGCGGACTGACTCAAAATGAGCTGGCTAAAGCTGTAGGGGTAGGTACCCGTTCAGTGGTTGGCTGGGAGCAAGAAGGGCGTTACCCCCGCAAGCGTGAGCTGTATGCGAAGCTGGCCGAGGTGCTCGGCACGGAAGAGAACTACTTGCTGACGGAAGATGAGCAGTTCGTATCCGTTGCTTCAGAGCAGTACGGTAGCCGTGGCAAGCGGCAGGCCGAGCAGCTCGTAGCGGAGCTGTCTGGTCTGTTCGCAGGCGGTGAGCTGACCGAGTCCGACAAGGATGCGGTCATGATTGCTCTCCAGAAAGCTTACTTCGACTGCAAAGAGGACAATAAGAAATACACCCCCAAGGCGTATCGTCCGAAATAACGGACATCCGTTGTGGTATCATAAACGCCGAGGAGGTGCTTCGATTGGATTCTTATGCCCTTTATAAGAAGGCGAACAACCTCGTCAAACAGTGTGGGACAAGAAACGCACTGCACATAGCAAAGGAGATCGGCATCAAAGTCTACTATGAGCCGACTTTTGATAAACTGCTCGGTATGTACACATTCCGATGGAATCACAGGCTCATGTTCCTGAATCCGCATATCGGAGAGGAATTGCTCCAGATGGTCGCAGCGCATGAGCTGGGGCATGACTCGGAGCACCGTGAGCTTGCCAAGGCAGAAAAGCAGGGGCTTAGGGAATTTGCGCTCTTCCACATGAAGGATACGACGGAGTATGAGGCAAATGCCTTTGCCTCCCATATTCTGCTGGATAATGACGAAGTGTACTCTCTGAGCCGCCAGGGTTATGACGTAGTTGAAATCGCCAAAACGATGAAAGCGGATATAAACCTCATGCTGATCAAGCTCCAGGAGATGAACAAAATCGGATATGACTTCCGCATCCCTATGGATCCTGACAGCCGCTTTTTCAGGAAGGTGCCACATGAATAGTATAAAAGTCTACGTGGATGTCCTCGTGGAATTCAACGAGGATGGCGTAATGCTCCCAAGGTTGATTACCTGGGAAGATGGGTCTAAATATGAGGTAGACCGTGTTGTGGACATCCGTCCGGCTGCAGCGATGAAGGCCGGCGGTGGAGGCGACCGCTACACAGTGATGGTGCGGGGAACGAGGACGTTTCTGTTTTTCGAGCGCAATGCAAGCCTACAAGGGAACAACATAGGCCGCTGGTTTGTAGAGCGGAAAGCCGGATAAGTCACCATGCAGACTTGTGGGAGAAATCGATATGGTGTATGATGGAGTAAGGTTTCACGGTACGCCGATGAAGGTAAAAATCACCTCGAACATCATAGGTTACGGGCCAATGCCGGAGCCTACCGACGATGCCGAGCAGCGGCTTACGATAACTGCAGACGGTCGAGTCTGGCTTTCCCGATATTCCTATGGTGATGGGACGAAATACACTCTGCAGGAACAGAGGCACCTCCGCTATACTGCCGAGGTGACACAAGTTCTGTTGGAAGCGCTGGGGCGGTATTTCGGTAACAACCCGATTATCGGAATGGCTACGGACGTAGGCGATTGGAGCATGGAACTCACCAATGAAGAGGGCGAACGTTTCAAGTATCACGGGTCACTGGTGTCTGACAGCAGTGGGCTGTCAAACTTTATCCGTTTAGCGCTCGGTTTGCCAATACTATGGATTTTTGATGGAGGTATGACAAAATGAACAAGTACATTCTTTATCGAATTGGCGTTGTGGAAGAGGACGATGAGGACAGGGACGAGGTCGAGGCTGAGGAAATGGTAGCGGTCGAATACGGTGACAGCATTGATGCCGTGCTGGACAACCTCCTCCGAGCCGTTCGGGATGACCTTTCTGAAATGCCTGAATATGCGCAATGCGAGGTGGACGCCTATGGCCCCCACTTTGAGAATTGCAGCGGCAACACCTACGACATGATGGGCGTTGTTATTCCCCCTGTAGCTGAGAAGAACATTCTTGTTGACTACATCGTGGAGGAGGAAGAGGCATGATTGTCATCGTGGCTGTTGATGACCGCAACGGCATGATGTTCAATCGCCGCCGCCAGAGCCAAGACAGAGTCCTTCGGGAGCATATCCTTGATATGACCGTAGGCAAGAAACTGTGGATGAATCACTATACGGAGAAGCAGTTTGCGGACTCTGATAATTTCGCACAAATCAACGTTTCAGACGATTTCCTGAATGAAGCTGCTCCCGGAGAGTATTGTTTTGTGGAAAACGAGCCGCTGTCCCCATACAGCAGGTGGATTGAACAGCTGGTCATCTTTCGTTGGAATAGAGCCTATCCGGGAGACTTCTATTTCGACCTACCTCTTGACGAGTGGAAGCTGATAAGCACGGAGGAATTTCCCGGCTCTTCCCACGAGAAAATCACGAAAGAGGTGTATGAACGGTGACCAAATTGAAAAAGAGCCTTTTGCCTCTACTGCTGGCCCTGTGCCTTGCTCTATCTGCTTGCGGTTCCCCGGCTTCCGACACTACAAGCGATGTGACCTCTGAGCCAAGCGAGTCTACGCCCATTTCAGAAGAGGTCACATCGCCGTATCTGGCTTCTTCTGAAGAGCCAGAGGCCACATCAGGAACGCCGAGTGAGGTACCCAATTCAGAGTCCGAAGTTTTCATTGATGGCATCCCTGCATTCAGCGGTGACCCCTATGTAGTAATAAATGAGAACGAGCCTGCGTTCACCTCTGACGAGATTACCACAGACTCGTTTGAATCATATAGTCCATTAGACTCCCTTGGGCGCTGCGGAGTAGCCTTCGCTTGTATAGGCACAGACCTGATGCCCACCGAAGACCGAGGCAGCATCGGGCAAGTCAAGCCGACCGGATGGCACACGGTCAAGTATGACTGCGTTGACGGAAAGTACCTCTACAACCGCTGCCACCTGATCGGATACCAGCTGAGTGGAGAGAATGCCAATGAGCGCAACCTGATAACCGGCACTCGATACATGAACGTGGATGGAATGCTGCCCTTTGAAAACATGGTGGCAGACTACGTTCAAGAAACGGGCAACCATGTAATGTACCGGGTGACTCCATACTATGACGGCAACAACCTTCTGGCAAATGGGGTTCAGGTCGAAGCAATGTCTGTAGAGGACGATGGTGACGGGATCCTTTTCAACGTCTATGTCTACAATGCTCAACCTGGAGTCGTGATTGATTATGCCACTGGAGACAGCTGGCTGGAGGGCGGCTCCTCTACCGTGACTGAGGAGCCAGTACAGAACGAGCCACAACAGTCTACAGGTTCGGCTACATACATACTGAATACCAACAGCAAAAAATTTCATTATCCTGATTGCTCCAGCGTAGACCAGATGAACGAGTCCAACAAGCAGGAGTTCTTTGGAACGCGGGATGAAGCCATCGCTCAGGGGTATGACCCGTGTGGGCGGTGCAATCCATGATGTGGGGGATTGATTATGGCATCAAAACAGAAGAATGAGTCGCTACGGCAGCAATATCAGCGCCTGACACAAAACCGAGCCAGGGCAAGAGCAAGTGGTCAGCCCACGCCGAAGCTCGACGCAAAGATTGAAAGACTGCGGACTTTGATGAATAGCAACGTTACTCCTCCCAAGCCTGCGAAGCCTTCCCCGAGCAAGTACATGAACTACACCGGTGTGAATAAGCGGCCTATGCAGGGTGGAAAGGTATCTCCAAGATAAGTGTGGGATAAAAATTGCCACATGGAATACAAAAAGCGTCTTGCTTCAACAGCGGACGCTTTTTGCTGTGTTCACTCCTGTGCGCTTCGGCTCGCCCGAAACCAGGAAGAAATGTATTTGTCTTGCAATAGTTCGGTGTGTTGAGACACAAATTCTATGAACGCAGCCGTTAATCCGTCCCAATCCTTAATTTCACTGGGGCTGTGCAGTGTCCAATTTAGTTGCTCCAGTGTCCAATTGTTTTTAACTTGGTTGTGGAGCATGGATGTCGTCACCCAGTTTTCGATGGTGTCTTTTCCACCTCGTGCAATTGGAATGACATGGTCAATGGTAGGAAAAAGCTCCCAATATGCAACGTGCCCCTCCGTCATCTTGCCATGTGGGTGATAAGGGAATTCGGCAGGGCAATAAAAAGTGATAATCTTCAAAACACCCGGATTCACCAGTTTGTCACCTGAATACCGATCAATGAAACCATCACGGATAAAAATTTTCATCTTCTCAGTCATGGTATAACTGCGTTTATCCGGTTGGAATGGGATGAACGGGTATTCCTCCCTGATAATCCTCTTACTGGATTCAATATCACCGTTTGTAATTGATTTAAATGCTTTCTCTATAGACACGGCGCTGTTCATGTCTGTGTTTAAATCCTCCCAAATGAATGTCTAATCGGCTTCCCTATTATGCATGGTAAACATAGATGGTGTTGCACCCTGCCGCTGTCAGTGTTATAATCACCATAATAGTTCTAAACATTCCGCTTTGTAGAAAGAGAGGGCTTCTTGTGGCGTTGGATGTCAATCAATTAGATGCAGGCAGGGTACTACGTGACTCATATGAACGGGTCAGCAACGAGGCGATGACTACCTGCCCAATCGCGAAAACAGTTGACCTCACCCTGGCTGGGAAGGGTTGCTTAACCTACCAGTATATTCTTTTAACCGCTCTGGTTGCCAAATTGACTAATCCTGAAATTGATATGCTGAGTTTACAGGTGGATGACTCATCTCAAGGGGCTTACGCTCCAAGGACACTCTGTAAAGAGGTAATTTATCCATTTCAAAAGCAAATCTTGTCAAATGCACTGAACGGTAACAACGACGATCCATTAGTCAATAAGCCTGCGAGATACTTGCGGCTTGCTAAAAGCAATGCCGCACGTGGAGATGGCAGGGCCGTTTTAAATCAATTATGTGATTCGTTGCCGGCGCTGACTACACCGAAAGATGTACAGGATACGCTCGACTACCTGATGACCAAGCTCCTTCAGATAGCCAAAGAGAAAAAAGAACGGGCCGATGCTGTAAGTACGTCAGTTAAAGACGCAAATTACCAGATCCTTTATAAATTTCTCTCCGACTTGCTTGACCAAGGATTTGGTGGCGCGGCACTTGTTCTTGTAACCTATGCGCTCTTTCTTATTCATTTTCCAGCGCATGAAGGTTATAAAATAATCCCCCATCCTGTTAATCAGTCTGGCTCATCTTCCCGACAAAGAAGTGACTTAGACATTGAAAAGAATGGCTCTCCATTTCTTGGTGTTGAGTTGAAAGATAAACCATTCACCGCAAACGATGTTGCAAGAGCCGCAGATACGGCGTTGTCCAGCGGTTTAACCAGCTTACTTTTTGTTTCTGGACGCCACAGTGGACTTCCTTCGGTTGCTACTTATTTCTCTGAGGTCAGAAAGGAATATGCAAACAAAGGTTTTGCCGTTGGAGTAATCGAGGTTGACGAGTTGATGGATTTTCTCTTAGTTACACATCCCGCCGACATCGATGCCTCCAAAGTGTTGGGTGCTGTTTATGACTGTGTGTCAGAGATCGGTGGCACCGTTGAAACACAGACCTGGGTCTACTCTAAACTCAGGTCGTTGTGATAGGCAGTACATAACGCTTTTGCAACTTTGTATGCGAATAACGATGGAACGGCATTCCCTATCTGGCGATATTGTTTATTTCTCGCCCCGCAGAACACATAGTCTTTAGGGAAAGTTTGAATGGCAGCCGCCTCCTTTAACGTTAGGCGGCGGACATACTTGGGAATCTCTATAGTTGCTGGCACACACTTGCCAGCAACTATTATTTTATGGTATTCAGAGAACCAATTCTCGACCTCACAATCGTTCAAGGCGTGTTGATCGACAATAGGGGTTTTGTTTCCACCCATTGTTGCGGGCAAGGTAGGAGGAAGGCCATCCATGTCTACCGGGCGACCAGCCCCATTGACTAACATCCCTGCGTATGGGCTTTTTCTCATAATAGGTCTCTTAGCTAAAGTAATTGCCGCCGCGCAGGTGTCGGGATTCTCCGGGGAGCCAAATTCTCCTACCGAGAGGAGCACCTCCCTTGCTGTAGGAGCCGGGCATTTTAATTTTTCCATTTCCTTAAAGAAAGCTGTCGGTGTCCCATTTCTGACGCCTACAAAGATAACACGATCTCTTTTCTGCGGTACGCCATACTCAGCCGTATGAAACACTTCGTATCCTACCGAGTAACCTAACTCTGTAGCCATAGAAATATACCTATTACGAACGGCTGCCCATTTTTCTAATGTACCAAGGGCTTTTACGTTTTCCATGACAAAAAACTTGGGTTGAACAAGCTGAACGGCCTTTAAGAAAGTGAAAATTAGCTCACTCCTTGCGTCATTTGGGTCCATCTTTCCTGCGACTGAAAAGCCCTGGCATGGCGGCCCACCAAACAAAACATCTACAGTCCCTTTATACTGTTCAAGCTCTGGTAGCAAGACATTTATGTCTCCTTCGTGCATGACTTGGTTATAGAGTGGCCTGTTTGCGCACCAAGTGCAGGCCGCATCATGGTCAAACTCGTTTGCATAAACAATTTGAAAACCAGCTTTTTCAAAGCCTACATCAAGGCCACCCGCACCCGAAAACAATGAAACAGCAGTCATTTTTGGCATATAAATCTTCTCCTACTGGAAATGTCGTGACAGGACATCATTATTGAGCTGATTTCTCACCCGAACGATTCATAGCAAAGTCACGGGCATTAACAATCTGTACTGTATCACCACAGACAACGAATGTAATTTTGTCTCCTGGCTCGACATGAATTACTTCTCTTACAGCTTTTGGTATCGTAGCCTGGCCCTTGGAAGTAATCTTGGTTGTTTCTACGAAAGCACGGTCTACCATAGCAGGCCCTCCCACCAAAAGTAATACTTTTAATACTTGCGTATTATACCGTGATCACGCTTAAATAGCAAGAGTAAAGTTGTTATCTGTCAAGAGTTTTGCCGAAAGATAAACAGCATAAACAAGTAGGGGGGTGGGTGCTAATAAGGAAAACAAGGAGTAGGTGCATAACCCCCAAAAAACACACAACTCCAAATGTACGGAGAGAAAATATTCTGTCCTAAAAAGTTGAAAATTCTCGCATAAAGGCAACAGTCACGGCCTTTTTGCGAGAATAAAATCGCGTTAGTGAGGTAGTATCCCCCGATACTTTGAGGAATTAGACACCGTTATTCGCCAGGCTCATCTCGCCCGGCTGCAGCGCGCTGCCGCCGCCGGACATGGCGACGTTCGACACCGTGTGGTGCGGCGCGCGAAACGGCCGGACACGGACGACGGGGTCATCCGGCGTCGTGAGGCCGAGGACGGAATAGATCTGCGTGGTCTCGATCATTTCGGCGCGGTTCATCTCGGGCAGAATGGTCGGCAGGCGCTTGGCGAGCATGGACTTGCCCGCGCC